>Ga0265294_10000884_pt1 | contig 40441 bp, 49 predicted proteins | sample MunlanPumphouse3_FD_192504 | JGI IMG/M metagenome (GOLD analysis project Ga0265294, IMG submission 192504) | Groundwater microbial communities from a municipal landfill in Southern Ontario, Canada - Pumphouse #3 | ecosystem: Environmental > Aquatic > Deep subsurface > Groundwater | place... | reverse complement strand
ATTCATTGTTGTTCCTTGGTTAGTTTATTCGTTGTCGTTTAAGCAAGCTTTCTCGATTATCTTACGAACTAGCTTGAATGATTCCAGGTCTTCGCTCTTTTCGGAGTTGACTTTTACTGCCCGAAGACCTGCTAGTTTCATCCTCGATATTTCGTCGGCGTCGTCGTCGACAACAACGATCGAGTTTTCGAAATGCTTCTTGATGAACTTTGCTTTGTTAGACGTGAAGTAGATGCCGTCTACGTCCACACCGTGGTCACGTAGCCACTGGTAAGTGGAGTGCTCGGTAGTTTCTAAGTAGTTGCGGTCCCTGGACGTTACGATGACTACTGGAATGTGGTCGTCGTACAACTCTTGAACCATCGCCACAGCACACGAGACAGCCGGTGCTTTTAGTGGACGACCAGTTTCCCAGTACTGCTGCTTGAGGCGGTCGTACTTGTCGATGCCTAAGTTAGCTTTCAGCCACACATCGTCTGGCTGGTCGACAACTATTGGCATTCCCGTTTCTTCGACTAAGAAGTCAACGAAAGGTTTCGGGTATGCCGATAAGACTCCGTCGAAGTCAAGTACTACTGGGTAGTCGATCTTTGCAGCTAAGAATGCTTCGCTCCTTCTCCTCTGGTCGACTACCTTGCTTTTGTCAACGAACGCACTACCAAACTCGTCAGCAGTCACTCCGTAGACCATCGCGATCTCAGTCGATAGCTTGACTATGTCAACAACCTCTGACAACACTTGAGACTGCTTTGTCCCTGACGACGACGCCACATGAGTTTTCCACGGTCCACCAATAGCTTCTAGAAGTTCTGAGACTTCGACATGTAGATGAAGCACCAATGCTTGAGCGAATTCCTCATCAGTCATGTCGTCTTTCTCACGACGAACTTTGTTGTAGAACGCCTCCTGGATCGACCACAGATGCTCGACTTGGTTTTGCTTGTAAGCTTGGATGGTACGGTTGTCCATGCAATTCACCGGAACCACCTCGCAATGTCGTCATGGAGAGACCACTGTTCGTCCCATCTAGCAAACCTCCCGGCGAAAGTTACCCCTGGAACGTTGTCTGGCTTTCCATCGAGGATTCCAATCTGGTTGTAGTCAGTCGACAAGTACTCGAGGATGCCACCCTTTCCTGCTTGGTCTGGGGTAAACCGAAGGAACGGAGTGTTGTCACAGAAGTAGACGTAGTCATACAACGACCAATGGTGCTGACCGTAAGGTGGAGTCGACAGATGGCAAGACTTGATCTTGATGAAAGTGAACTCCGACATCTTCCCCGGGTGGCCTGACAATTCAGCAAACGATGGTGCCGGGATAGTAGATATCAGGTGGTTGTAGGTGTAGTCGTTCTTCTTCCCATGTAGTAGATGCCCGACGGTGTCGATCCTCTGGATGACGTCATGGATGGTCGACTTCATGACTGGTCTCAGACCAGACTCGAGTTGGCCCATCGACAAGTCGAGGTAGTCGAACTCCGATGGGACGTACGACTGACGAAGCTTCTTTTTCGCATACATCGCGAAGTCGTCTTCGTTTGGTAGAATCAAATCTCCCTTATGCCCGTAGCCGATCGATATCTTCTTCGTCTCTACTCGTTTCGACTCCTTACCAAAGAGAACGTTAGCCCAAGTCCTGGTAGAATTCGTCGACTGAATGAAAAACGGTGAGGGTAGTGATAGCTCACCAGACGAAATGACTTGACCGCCGGTTATACCACCGACGACCATCCCTGTTATTCCTCCACCCAAGACGATCAAGTCGTAGTGGATTGTTCGATGACAGTTATGGCTCATAGTTTGCCTCTCACCCTTCGATGGCTGCTACTGGACCGTCGACGGACGCAAGTTCCAGACTGACTGGCTTGATTTCGTACTCTGGTAGCAGTATGTTCTCTGCCCAGTTGGAGTAGATCTCGACCCTCGATGGCACGACCTCTGCATGGGAGACGTATGCCGTGATTGCATTGTAGACCTCCCACTTCGACGGGTTGAGGAAGTCGACTGGGTTGTAGTATGGCATCAGCTTCTTCGCATGGACTGGTGACCTGAGGAGGTCGGTGAATGTTGCTTCTACCTGTTCCTCTGAGTCGAAAGCTACTTTGACTTCTTGCGCTGTTGCTACTGTTGCCTGGACCATGTCGGTGGAGTGGTTGAGCGCATTGAAGAACCCATCTAGGATGGGACCAACTGAAGAGTCTAAGTCGCCGACGTGGATGTAGGAGAACTGGAGATCGGGGATTATCCTTCTGAGGTACATCCCATTGGTGCACACCAGACGCATGGCTGTCGCATAGCCTTTGAAAGACGCCGACTTGTTGTAAGAGTTGACCACTTTCATCCCGAGGTCGATTCCATCAGCGTCGTCTTTGATCTTAAGCTCCGGGAAGAAGACGTCGCACGACACGTAGTCGTTGTAGTTTTTGACGTTTCCGTAGAAGTTCTTGCCCTCTAAGCCCTGTGCCAGTAAGCCGAATGCTGCCTGATGGTTGACCAGTGAGTAGTTGTCGCTGGCTATCACGCTTAAGCTGTCAGTACCAAGGTTCCAAATGCCCTGGTGTGCCATCGACTGTTCATCGCCGACGAATACTGGACGAACCTCTGCTTGGTCAAGAGTCGTTACGATTTCACGTAGTTCTTCGACTGAGTCGAAGTAGTTCTTTGGTGTCATTCTGGTTTTCCCCTCCCTGGTACTGTTGAACTTGCCTCGGATTCGAGGTTGCCTTCCTTGACGATCCCAACTTCGTAGTTGTTGTACTTGTAGTTGGAGTCCTTTGCTTTCGTGAGGCCGAGGTACTTGATGTAGATGTAATCTCCGACTTCACCGCTCTGCTGTTCGATCTGCGAGGATAACGCAGTGTGGGTTCTCAGGCAAAACGTCTCAGCCGAAGAAAGGTCGACGACCTCATAAAGGAATTTGCCTTCCGTCCAAGGGTTCTTGCGAATTTCGGATATCGTTCCAAGGAATTCGTCGCCTTCTTTGAAGTCAAGCCATGGTGCAAAGTCTGAGACGAAATCCTCTGCTGCCTGCATAGCCTGCTTCTTGATTGATTCTAAATCCATTTTAGACCTTCTTTTCGTTTCGTATTACTTCTGCCTGGATTAACTCTACCAGAGCGTTGTTCATCGTCTGTGCTTTTGAGACTGTACTCTTGTAGCGGTCCCACAGATCCAGCGGTACCCTGAGGCGGTACGTGGTTATGTTTTTTTTAGTGGCCATTGTTGTCACCAATAGTAGTCTGCCGTCATAGTATATATTTGTTACTTTTAGGTGCTAGCCCAAACACGAACTGGTATGCGAACAAGCTCGGAGAAACCCTCGTTAATGCTTCGAAGATACCATTAGACGGCTTCACCGAAAAATGCTCTTCCAGGATGTCGTACCCAGCTTTGTCGATCATCTTCTTCGACGACTCATAACCAAAGAACCTTACATGCGTTCGATCCAGTGGACCATAGTCTTCGTACCCCATCTGACCAAAAGCAATCTTCGCTCTTGTTCTGAAGTACTGGATGTTAGGAATCGACACGAAGATTCGACCACCTGGAGACAGCATCTTCGATGCATCTGCCAGGACTTTGTCCGGGCGAACCAAATGTTCGAGGACGTCGGCAAATACGATGGCGTCAAACTGGAGACCTTGGAGTTCCATGATCTCAGATAGAAGCTTTTTGTTGAGGTCGTAATGGTACGCCAGGTCGATGATCTTCGACGCTTCGTTACAAGCCTCGAGGTCTGCCTCGATGCCATGTACAGTACAGTAGTCGTCTTCAAAGCATAGGCCGTTGATGCCCATCGTTGAAATCGTACCCAAGTACTTTGAAAACAGACCATTAGAACAGCCAACGTCCAGAATGGTCGACGGCGCAATTCTTTCCACCATCCTCGCTATATGCATATGCTGTCGACGAGGGTCTAAGTTGATATGTCCATACTTCATTAGAATTCTCCTTGCGTCCTGCGTGGTTAACATAGCAGGGGCAATTGTGGCTTCTACCACAAGAAGCCGGTTAGACATAGGGGTCAACGAGTTATCTTAACCAGTCGCCCTCTACGGATTAGTCAGTTGTCGATGCATGCAGTTACGAACAACGCAACTGCCCAGTACCATTGAGTAAGTCTATGCTATTACTTCTACCCTCCCGTAGAGAGACGCAGCCACGGTAATCGTGGCTCTTGGTGCATCCTGCCCATAAAATATATGGGAGTTGTCCTGCAAGCTACTCGGCATCGTCTGCAAGGTCTTTCTGGTGCTGGTCAAACAAGTTGGCCTGTACCAAACGGATAGCCGACTTACCACGGAAGCCGTTGGCATCTTTGTCGGAAGACACGATGAAGACCCCTGAGAGGGGTTCCTCAAATTTGTCCATTCGAGTCGTCCTCCTTGTACGGGGCAATGTAAGCTCTCCACCCTGCCATGGCTGGGTCGAGGAGTTTGAGGTCTTCGAAGAAGTCGCAGTAGATAAGCCTCTTGGACTGTTTGACTGAAATCCTCTTACCATCGTAGGTGCAACATCTGCGTCGAGGTTTCGTCGATACTAACTGCCACTTTGAGCAGTCCTCGCATGATACCATTTGCTTGTATGCCATTTTTGTCTCCTGTTTGTTGGACAAATATATGTGGGCCCCGATTGTATATATAGATGTCTACAAGGAGCACTTTGTCTTAGAATGCTAGCATTTAGCCCCAGTTCCTATAACTCTATATATATATCTCTCGTAAGAGAGAAATATAAAGTAGGGGCTAATGCTAGCATTCACAGCACATTCTTTGGTTCGTCTGTCGATGTAGCATCACCTCAATGATTCTTGCAAGGCAGAAATCTTCGACTGTGCTGTTTTTATGACGTTGCTTTGGGTGTTACTGATTTCTTCGGCGTCTAACGATATTCCTCTCCAAGAATAGACTCCTTGAATCCTGGCGTCTGTAACTGTTGGATACCTGTCATGTATGGTGCAAGAGAACTTCTTATGAGTAAGCCTTTCTTCTGACCTGGAATCAGTCCACCGAATGAAGTCTGCATACAAGTCAGCTTTGGAAATCGACGACTTTTGGTCGAACTTACAACGTTCGGTGAAGTACTCATGCATGGTGTCGTAAGTTGCTCTGTACGTCTTAGTAGCAGATCGTATCTTGGTAGACAACAGTAAGCCACCGTTTTCTTCGTCTCGATACTTCTCGTACCCTTTAAGCATCCACTGAAAGATGCCGTCTTCTTCTTGGTGGAATTTTTCTTCGATGCCTTTGATTCTTTCTTTCTCGTTGAAGACTTTTTCGTATGGAATTAGTACAATCCTCCGCCATACTGCTTCGTCGTTCTGCTTCAGTTTAGGTCGATGATTAGTACCAAGGAACGTCTTGAAAGTCGGAGTGAATTCGAAGAATTCTTGGTACAGGTACCTTGCTAATACAGCGTCTCCACCAGTAGCCGACTTGATGAATGACTCAGACAACGTACTACCTGCTTCTGGTTCTGACGTGAACACGACTCTACGATGGTTAAGACGTGCGATATCATTGGTAGCTGCACCTTTGCTACGTGGCATGAACGTCTCTGGCGTAGTCGACGTAGCATACCTACCAAGGATGTGGCTGATGACATTGAACGTAGTGGACTTCCCATTCTTCCCTGACCCCCAATGGATAAATATCAACTGCTCTGGGTTTTTGTCCACCAGGAGATAACCACAGATCCTCTGGAAGGCTTCTATGGTTTCTTCGTCTCCCATGAAGATTTTTGACAAATGGTCTTTCCACATCGGGCAGTCGGCGTTGGGGTTGTACCTGACGGGAGCTACCATAGTGATGAAGTCTTCGGGGTCGTGGTCACGGATGGCAGGAGTACCATTTGTCAAGTCGACAGTACCATCAATGCAATTAAGTAGATACGGGTCGCTGTCGAGCTTCTCATAACCAATTTCTAAATGCGGCTTCGCACCTGCTACTGCCAAGTCGATCTGTCGATTGTTCGATGCCATACGAACGAACTTCATGTAGTCGTCTCGCTCCTTTCCAGGTGGTAGCATGCTAGCTTCTGCTTTCATCGACCGAACGATAGCATGAGCTCTACGTTCTGGCTCGCCACCGGAATGCTCCGACCACTGGGTACCATCGTAGAAGTACCACATCTTCGTCTTGTAGCAATACCTGGCGTCGTCGATGTTGGCCACGACATATCGAAAGATAAGTCCTCTTGGTGTGTAGTCTAAGTCCGTCGATACAATCTCGTTGACGGCGGATTCGCAAATGGTCGACTTGGCCTTTGACAAGTTCGACGGGTAGTTCAAGCTGACGTTCTCAGCCAATAGTCTAAGTTCTTCGACTTCTAGTGGTGGGTTGCAATGCTTTTCGTTGTTCATACAAAGCAAGGCAAAGATTTCGTCTTCATTGAACCCCTTACCACGATACGAACTTGCGATTTGAAACATCGTCGAGTTTCGTTTTCCTTCGGGAATGACTTTTGCTTGGTCTCTGAAAAACTCGACTGAGAATGTTTTCGACTTTCCTACGATGAGGTCGACCATCCATTGTGGAAGGCTGGTAATCGGAGCATCTTCGACATCCCACTTGTAGGTGTTTGACGATGCATGATTAGAAGGTGGGGCTACAACATAACCACCATCGGCTCTGATGTCGACACCTGGCCCGACTGTTCCAGCACTCGATAAAATCTTGGTGTACCCAAGGGGATACTCGTAGTACAAATGCTTCCCACCACTGCCAGTTGTAACTCCTAACGTTGGTGGGAGAGGACTGTTCTTGGATTCCAAAGTTCTCAGCGTGTCGATACCACTGATGTCGTTTTTGTAGTCTAAGTCAATCACGACGAGGTTGGACTTATGTCCAGTTGCAACACCGATGTTTGACAGTGGCCATCTTTGCCACCATAGTTCGACTTGCTCAGCATCTGTCGTTGCGTCTTTGTATCCGGATTTCAAGTCGACTGGATGATATCGTGGGTGCTTTCCTGGGCTTTTGCAGTCAGGGTTTCCACAAGTACATCTGCCTCCTTCGTCTATCGAATGGACAGGAAATACTTCCCATCCCCGTTTAGCGTACGCTATTGCTTCGGCTTTGATGTCCATTGTTTGCTACCTTGCTATCGTTCTAGTACAAACTACTAAAAGTCTAGCAGTAACTATAGTCCCAATAGCATATTAACGTGTTTACATAGCAAAGACGACAAAATGGTAGATGACACAGAAGGCTTCTAGCAGGGTCAATTTTACTAACTAGTGTAATATAGAGTAGTGTTGCAAGTGTCCTGAGAAGAGCCACATAGAAGTCTGTACGTGGAGGTTAACCACTAAGCCTACTAGTTACTATGGCTAAAAAATGGGGTTAGGTAGTGTTGGTTGAACAAACAAGCTATAAGTCAACTATCGAAGTTCTAATGCTAGCGTATGATGGCTTCCAGCAACTATCTGTGTAGCAACTAGATCTTCTGGAATGTCGCATTGACCATGACCACAGTAACCCCAGACGATAACTGATCCGTCAGGTTTCAATGCAACTGTATGATACCATCCACCATCGACTTGTGTGGCAACGACTCCGGCTGGTACATCGCATTGGCCATTTTCGTTAAGCCCCCAGGCAACTACTGACCCATCGGGTCGTATTGCCATGCTATGTTTCCATCCGCTTTCGACTCGGATGGCAACTAGACCAGGTGGTACATTGCATTGACCTTTGCGGTTGCTTCCCCAAGCAACTACTGAACCATCAGCCCTCAATGCTAAGTTGTGGTATCCACCGGCCGATATGGATGTTGCAACGAGTCCAGCAGGTACCTTGCACTGGTCTTGATCGTCGTTTCCCCAGGATTCGACTGATCCGTCAGGTTTCAATGCTATGCTATGCGAGTTTCCAGCAGATATTTGTGTGGCAACAAGACCTGCTGGAACATTGCATTGGCCATCGAAGTTCCATCCCCAAGCAACAACTGAACCATCAAGCCTCAATGCCAAACTATGGCGTCCATTACATGCGGTCTGAGTAGCAACTAGACCATCGGGAACATTGCATTGGTTTGCAGTGTTGTTGCCCCAAGCAACGACAGAACCATCTGGTCGTACTGCCAAGTTATGGTTAGAAGATGTCGAAATCTGGGTAGCAATGAGACCTTCTGGAACAGTCGACTGACCACTGACGTCCCAACCCCAAGCAACAACGTAACTTCTCAATAGATCACCATAGCAACGAATAGCAAGTCTTTGACCTGATGACGATGGAGCAACTAATACCTTGTCACCAACTTCGACCCTACTAGAATGAACTGCTATTAGTTGCCCCGAATCCAATGATGCAACTACAACTTTGTCGTCAACTTCTGGACTAAAGAATTGCATGGCAGTTTTTTGTCCAGAAGAAAGTTGGACAACCACGACCTTGTTTCCGAGGTCAGTCATGAGTCTTCCTCTATGTATCTCACTTCGACAATGTCACCACGTTCAAGAACTACCGTCCCTGTACCACTTGCATGGTCGATAGTCTCGACTGTCGCTACTTCGATTCCAACGATGTCAGACTTAATCTTGTCGTCGACGATGGATATCGTGTTCGACACGGAGTCCGATTCTTGTGACTTTTGCATGCGTCTGGAATCTGACAGTCGATTGTCTGGTGAAACAGATATCTTGACCTCGGTGTGGCTGGCAGTTATCGAATATCTGATCGAGATGATTCTCATAGCTTCACCCTCGGGAATGTAGTCATACCCGTAGAACCTGCATCTCTGGTACAACTCGAGGTCAGTCCTGTCGATCAAAGTCAGAGTGTAGTTGAAAGCATACTTGGTATAGTAGTCGTACAGGTCTTCTGCCCGGGCGATGACTTCGTCGATAGTACCAAAGTCGCTACGTTCCTCGAGATATTCTATGGGAATCGACTCACCAAGTTCAGCGTCTGGAGTTTGCTTGATATGTTCTAGCCAGCCACCAGCAGGAGTCGAAGACCTAACGATGATTCGGTTATACTTTTCGTCGGACTTCTCAGAAACTTTGACTGTGTCGACCAAGTAGTCATCGGGGTCAGTTATGTCGACGATAGGTGGCAAGTCTAACCCGTGGTCAGGATCATCGATGTCGTCTTCATGGACGAAGTAGGCGCATGGGACCAGGACATTGTCGATCATGTTGTTCTTGACTAGGAATACCATACGAGATGCTTCACTGACGTCTCTGATAGCAGAAGCTTTTGTGGACGTCGGCTGGAACACGAAGTTCATTGGTGTATACGCATGACCATAGGTCGTCGGGTTATGAATACGGTATGGTCGAATACCAGTCGTAGTCTCCCATTTCGATGGACTCCCAGGGGTCAATGTTTCTAAGCCAAGCCAGTATTTTATAAGCCCCATTGGCGACCAGCCGAGAGATACTGGGTATGACAAGTCTCCGTCTGGAAGGAACTGGCGAGTCAGGTAGAACCCGACATCATATCCTTGGACCGACGATTTGTTCGATGCAACTTTGACGACGTAGTCTTTCCCCGGGACAAACCCTGAGAAGATTATATGAGGGACATTGTTGTGGTCTTTGGCGGATATGACGAATGTCTTGTAGGAGTTTGGAGAACCTAAGTTGTCGATTTTTCCACGACAAGACCATAACATGTCTTGTATCGACCTGCTGATAGTTATCGATTCGAACTTATATGCGTCTGGGTCGAAACCCATTTTGACTGGTGGTGCGTAAGTAAGTCCAGAACCAGCAATGTTTGCCTCGACTGGTTCTAGCCCAGTAGACAAGTCGATGCTACCACGAGGGTATAACACCATCGAATCTGCTACTTCGAGGGCTAAAACATGCCAGTAGCTAGTAGCAACATATGTCGATACAAGCCCCGGTGGGACATCCACTTGGCCATCTGAGTTATATCCCCAAGCAACAACTGACCCGTCTTCTTTCCTGGCTATACTAAAGAAATCTCCTGCATCGATTTGTACGGCAACTAGTCCAGTTGGTGGCTCGGATGCACCGGCGTAGTTATCGCCCCATGCCACTACTGAGCCATCGTCTTTCAATGCCATGCTATGGTAAGTACCACCTGCTATATCTACTGCAAACAGTCCTGCTGGGACGTCACATTGCCCATCGTAGTTGTACCCCCAGGCAACAACTGAGCCATCGGCCTGAATAGCAACGTTGTGATATGCTCCTGCGTCGATGATGACTGCATCGAGCCAAGGCGGAGAATCGCATTGTCCATCGTCGTTGTACCCCCAACCAACAATCGAACCGTCTGCCAGTAATGCTAAGCTGTGGTATTCTCCGCACGAGATCTGTATTGCAACTAGACCTGCGGGAACATCGCATTGACCTTCGTAGTTATCTCCCCATGCTACAACAGACCCATCAGAGCGTAATGCTAAGCTGTGGTATCCTCCGCATGAGATCTGTGTTGCAACTAGACCTTCGGGAACATCGCACTGTCCATAGTCAGTCTCTCCCCATGCTACAACAGACCCGTCTGGTCGCAAGGCTACGCTATGGTTTTCGCCACAGTCGACCTGGACCGCAACTAGTCCTGCTGGGACATCACATTGCCCTGATTGGTTCTCTCCCCAAGCAACTACTGGGTTGTCGTCACATGGTTCTATGACGACGATGTCGATAAGTTTGGGTTCAAGATGGAGGGTCGAAGACATCGAACCTTCACCTGAAATTTCGAATGGTCCTTCAACATCTTTAGCTCCTCTGTCGAAGTTACCACTGTTAAAGTCGACATCCATGAGTTACCACCTGGCATATCATACGTAAGTCCACCCTGTCGTTGTATCGACATAGATTAATTCTACTTTGGTCCAGTCTGTTGACAATACCAGGTCTGAGGCAGAACCACGAATGTTCGACCCATTTCTAGCTACCGTTAGGTTGGCGGTTGAGAAATTTCCTTTGGCATCATAGACGACAACTATGTCGCCTACCGAAGGAGTCGATGGTAAGGTTATCGTAAACGCACCAGTAGTATTGGTGTCTGCCAGGATAACATCGGATGGTACCGCAGTGTACGCAGCAGTCTTGACGATGGGCGTCTTCAAGTTTGTCTGACCGATGATGTCTATGTTGGACTGTCCATTGGAGTCGATGTATGCTACTTCATTGTTAGCATAGTCACGTAGACGAAGCTTGTTTGTACCAGCGTTGTCACCAAGTCTCAGCAGGATGTCTTCGCCGGAAGCACATGTCGATATGACATGGTTCACTATCATCAGGACTAACAATGTGTCGTTGTTGTTGGAGCCGACGAGGGATATAGCACACTTGACACCTCTACCAGAAGTTGGTCGGACATTGGTCATCCCACCAGTCGAGGTTAGCCATACTAAGTCGCCTGCAGCCCATGTTTCGCCGTTGGGGTTGGCATCGGTTATACCACTAGTATCGATCCCTGCTAGTTCACCGTTAACCCGTACAAGCCCAGTCCCACTGTTAGGGATTGCTTCTGCCGTGATGCCGATGGCACGAATCTTGTTGTGGTCGGTACAGTCTGCCCGGTCGATGGTCGTCTTGCTACCAGATGCTCCTGAGATATAGACGACAACACCCTTGGGTAACAACACTCCGGACTTGTTTGTAGCAGTCATTGTCAACGCCGACGCAGCAGCAGCACCTACCGAGGATAAGTTGCTCCCATCACCATAGTAAGACAAAGCTCTGAAGTCTGCATACGCATCGTCAGCAGAGTTCCTGGATTGGAGTTCACCTGAGTCAGACTTGATTTTTGTTCCACTATTGCCAGTGTCAAGTTGCAATGTTGCGGAGGTGGTCCCTTCAATGGATGGAATGTTTTCACGGAATGCTTCGTGGTCGTAGCTAGTATACCTCCTTGCTATTGGAGTTCCTGCTGCCCATGACCTAGCAGTAGTACCCGATGCTCCACGGGTCATTCCACTTATAGTTGTTCCAGTATTCCCCGTAAAGATGACAACTTCTGCCAATACCCCGACACCTAAAGTAGCAATACCTGGGGCCAAAGTCAAGACATCGGTGTCGAATGTTGCACTCGTGTCGGTGTCAGATATGGCTGCAGTTAGCAATGCAGCAGGAGAACCGGATTTTGCAGGATACATTGTTGCCATTATATCAAGACCTAGTTTCGGTGAACACTACCGACACTGTCATTTTGTCTCCGGCATCAAGTATTTTCTGAGAAACATACCTATGCCTAACTAGCATATGTCCTGCCGAAGCATCGTCGAAGATTCCAACTTCGTTGACATGTATTCCGTCAGTCGTACAGTCGAACTCACCTGACCAAGTAGCTTTACCTGGTGCTTCGTAAGAACAGACGACTTCTTTTCGTTCGAGGCCATAAGAAGTACGTTCGCTAAAAAGCTGGGTTTGATCGTCACCTTCTAAGCCAGGACTTGATCCGAGTGCCATATATATGAACGGTGATGTCGAAACCCCATTTATGAGTTTAGCAACATACTCAATACCAACGTCTACAAAGGTTGCCATTTATTTCCCCTTCGGTTTCTTGTCGTTTAGTTCTTCGGTGTCCGTTGTCTTTGATCCGTCTTTTCGATGTATCGTTGTTGTCACCATCCATGTACCATATCCTCTAGTTTGTCTTGGTTTTCCTGTCATGACATCACCATTGCATTTCCGATGACGATGATTGCTCCCCATCGGGCTAAAGTCCCTAAGATATAACCACCTTTGAAGTAATGTGGTTCTGCTCGAATGTCGACGTTGTCTGGCAACTCAGTACCTTTCCACTCGGTCATTCCGGCATAGATGCCATGAACAAAAGAATGTACTTCTGGAACGGTGTTGCAAAACGTACGTATCATGTCTTTTCTAGTCATGTTGTATCTCTGACGAACCCGACCGAATACGCCCAGTTGAGGTCGTCAACTTTTGTCTCAGTCCACCGGCTTATGTAGCAGTTGGTGTACGAGACCCCGTCTACAACCAAGGTGTATGGCGAACCGATCTTTGCTCTAAGGTTCGAGATGTCAGACTGGTCGTTTGTCCAACATCTGAACGTTACTCTGAACCCAAGTTCGTCCGTCGACTGGACCGACCGTTTACCAGAAACAAGAACTGTTTCGTTAGTTATTGGTGAACGGTGGAATTCCGGAAACGATGGTCGACTCAAGTTGACCCCATCAAATGTAACACTGCTCATGTAGTTGTCCTACTATAAAAGGCTGTCTCGGTCGTTATGACCGAACACCTCTCTTTACCAAATTTAGTCTTGTCTGGTCGTCACGTTTTTGCCAGAATTCGTCTACATCTTGTTTGTTGCTGAAGTTGATCTGGTCGATATGCATCGAATCATCGTAATTGTTAGTCGATGTATTGACCTCTGACGACGACATCGGAGACACCTGAGACACTGCAGCTTCTGCGGCAGAATCCATCGATGGTGCCACTGAAGCAAGTGGTTTTACCAAGTAAGCTTCCCAGTCAGGAGATTTCGACAACGGACCACGTTTAGCTGGGGAATGTGGTAGCAAGTCGCCGATCATCCCCATAGCCTCCCAGATAACTTCGTATGGCTTCATGATTAACGACTTTATGCCGTTGACTAAGAATTCCATCAGGCCTACCCCAGCGTCATAGAATTCATCTCGATGGTCTTTGAAGAAGTCGGTGATTTCGCCAAAGTGGGTGATGAACATTCCGATCGGTGTCCAGGACCACGCAGTTTTGAGAAGACCAAGGGTACCTTCAGTATCGTCAGCCATAGACTTGTTGCTGTTGGCCATGTTCTCCCCCATGGTGTTCATCGACTCAGAATGCATATTCTCAGCCTCGCTCAAATCCATGAGGCTTTCGATTTGTTTCTCTTGTCCGTTTTTGGCGTCGATGGTTTGCTTCAAGTTTTCTTTTTGAGCTTCAGAATTTTCGTCGATGCCCTCATTTATGTCTCCTTGTTTTTCGATCAGGTCGTCCTGTCGGTACCCCAGTGACTCGATCCGCATTTCTTGCCTTTGAATCCTTCTGGAATATTGCTCTGTAGTTTCGTTTTCCTTTTTGCCTTCTGCCCTCATCTCAGCAAGCTTATCTTTCGCATCAGCGAGGTCTAATTTGTTTCCTCTGAGTGAGAGGCTATTATCACGCAACGAATCGTTGAGGTCGTCAGATGTCTCTTTGAGGTCTGACATTTCGTCACCAAGGTCGCTGAGGACTGTAGCATAATCAGTGTAGTCGGTGATCGAAGTTGAGACTGCATCTGTAGTATCTTCAGTTGCAACTGTCAACGTGTCGAAACCTTCTGCTGTATCGCTTGCAGTGTTTCCTAGATTGTCTAACTCAGTAGCATTGACATCCATCTGATCGGTGCTCTCGTTGCTTGCACCGGTGAGCCATGCCCATGCGTCGGCTAGACCATCCCATATAGCAGTGAGACCTGCTGCTATAGCTTCCCAGTTATCCCAGAGCAGGTAGCCAATAGCAACAACTCCTGCTATGGCAGCCACTAGAGGCAACCATGGGAGTATTGCAGCCCACCCAGCGGCAGCAGTTGCCATTAATGCAGGAACCATGGTGCTTGTCTGGATGGCGGATACTGTCATAAGAAGAGGTCCTAAGACAGTAAGACCTTGTGATAACTGTAGACCGACTCCTGCAACCGTCTGGATCGGCCCAGGTAGAGCTTCAAGACCACCGGCTAGTAAACCCATTGCGTCGGCAGTTAGAATGGTTGCAGGTGCCATGGCGTCCCCCATGGTTATCTTGGCAGCTTCCATTTTGTTGTCGGCTATCTCAAGCTGTGCTCCGGTAGCTTCTAACTGAGCAGTCAATGCTTCTTGAACCTGGCCACCTTCACGTAGGGCGTCAGAATATACGCCGAGTTCGTCACGCTGACGTACCAAAGACATGGCAGCTCTTACACCTTCTGCTCCAAACAGCTGAGTCAGCATACCCATCTGGTCGACGTTACCACCAGCTTCGTCGAGCTTGACTGACAGCTGGTCTAAGACGGCTTCCATACCGATGAAGTCACCGTTGGCGTCTTTCACCGAAATACCAATGTCTGCAAACTTCTGAGCCTGCGACGGGTCGGACAGCTTCATGAGCATCGACTTCAAAGCAGTACCTGCTTCTTCGGCACTGACGAAATCTTTCTTGAGCATTCCGTTCATGGCAGACAGTTCTTCGAACTGGATACCTAAGTTGGCTGCAACACCAATGTTTTTACTCAGTTCTTGCTGTAACTCTGGTAGTGTCGTCTTGAATGCCTGTACCGTACCAATGAGGACGTCGGTTATATGTTCGGCATCACCTGCTTTGGTCCCATACGAATCTAAGACTGCAGTGGTGGCATTTACTGCATCACCTAACCGTAGGTTACCTGCTACTGCCATGTCGGCTATGGCAGGCATCTCAGCCAGGACTTTGTTTGCATCGAAACCGGCCGAGCGCATCATGTACATACCACCAGCTACTTCGGTTGCACTGATAGGTAGCTGTTTTGACAAGCTGATCGATGCGTCTTCCATGTCTTCGAACTGGTCGACGGTCAAACCACCAAGACTTTTCACCTCAGCCATGGCAGTATCAAAAGACAAATAGGATGCGTTGATGTTGTCTGCTAGTAGCTTAGCTCCGATGCCAGCTCCTGTCATCGCAGCACCTACCTTGAGCATGCTGCCAGACAAGTCTTTCCCTGCTTTGGTGCTAGACTTCTCAGTTTCTTCTAGTTTGGAAACTTCTGCTTCTGCTGAAAAAACATCGTCTTTGACGGTACTCTTTATTCCCAGACGCCAGAAGATATCGCCTAAGTTTACTTCAGCCATGTTTGAACTTTGCCTCCGACTGCATAGCTATTGCTTTCAATATTCCTGCCATCTCCTCCGGAGTTTGACGTTGTTTTTGTGTCCTTTTTGGTGAATCGTCAAAGTAGTCGACCATGAATTCTTTAGGTGGATGTGGGTTGTCTTGGGTCGAGGTCAAGATCGAACAAATCCTGGCTGATCTCAAGTCAGACAACGTTTGCTCACGTTTCCATCGTTCGACCGAAGTCGTCATCATCAGGTCGATCTCATTAGGCGTATATTCTCCAACATCCTTTGGAGAAATTTTTAGAAAGTCGTATGCAGGAGATACGACTTTTGACAGGTAGGATTTTACTGTTCTGGCTCCTCTTCTGGGGAGCCGACAACTTCCCCCATGTCAGACTCCATCTTGCTGACGTCTTCTTTGGTGACTGGTTTCAGCCATCCATCGTTACGTAATGCTTTGAAGATCTCGAGGTACAGCATGTCTAATGTCTTACCATCAGCATACCATTTGTCGATCAAGTCGCCTGCTAAGCTGAGACCTCTTTCGGTCTGTAGACGACGGTCTTCGTGCTTCAGCCCTCCCCAGATTAAAGCTCTGGCATGCCTGACACCAACGTTCGACTTCGAAGACAGCAGTGTACCAAAACCTGCACCAAGAACTTCTTCGATGTCAGCGACAGAATTCGCTGAATATCTGAGATGACGTACTTTGTCGAATGTTATTTCGTTGGTCATGCTTCTGCCCTGGCCACATGTAAGACGTATGTCTTAGGTGACTTGTTCGTTTCAGTGACCATTATGGTAACATCGGTCACACTACCAGCACTTCCAAGAGTAATCGCCGAAGATGCTTCTCCGCTGGCTACGATAGAACCATTGACTTTGATGACACCTGCAGAAGCAGTTGGTGTGATCGTAACCGAAGTAACTCCAGTGAGAACAGTCACAACATAGTTGTAGACGTCTGACGCTGCAGTAGGTGCAACTACACCATCATTGCTTACAACGAAGAATGGAGACGTCAGCCCGGCCGAAGTTTCAGTCGTGAATGTCACCACACCAGTTGGTTCGAACGAAGATTCGAAGCTTGCAGAAGCACCGTCCATTGGTGTCACCAGTTTAAACTTGGTGCAAATGCAAGTGGCAATGAAAGTCGAACCGAAAGATGTTGGAAGACTGATGACTACTTCTCTCGGTGTCTTCGATAGATGGTCTGCGTATAATGCAATCTGACCGTTCGTATCTCCTTCGTAGAAATTCCCTTTGACCGAAAACTCACCACCACTTATGAGGCCAGCGATTTTTTCAACCCAGCCACCAGAGTCGTTACTGGTGACTTCATGCATAGACACCGTAGTCTCCGGCGACGATACGTCGGTTACTTCGGCAATGTTGTTACCACCCCAGGATATCCTGGTTGGATACGCAGATTTTGCTGTTGACATGTTGTTGTTCCTCTTAGTTGTATCGGGCTACTACGTCGACAGGTGTCATGTACATCTTAGTTTCAGGGTTATAATCTGTCCCTGCATCCGGCGATGAGGTAACTAAGATAGCGCCAATGACGACACCTTCTGATGTTCCCGAATAGCTATGCAAGCATTTTGCTACTGCATTAGCTAGATTTGTCGACTCAGTCGATGTTTCTGCCCAGCAAGATAGCTGGAAGACTGTTCCTCGGAGTGGCAACGTACGAGAACTGTTGCCTTTCCACCCGACGCCTGATATGCCGTCGAGAGTGATTGCTGGTAGAACGATATTACGAGGTAACGTCGACCTCATCATTCTATTGCCAATCATGCTGCTACATGATACGTCAGACATCACTATAGATCGTATAGCTGCAAAGATACTTATAACAATACCCCCTGGTCGATTATCTGTAAATCATTTCCATACTTTTGGTAGAAGTTCTAACACTGCATAGACTTCTTTTTCGACTAACTCTTTGTTTTCGTAGTATGCAGGTCGAAGATACGGGTATGGCTTTTGGTTGTACGTTCGACCTCTTCTGTCGGTACCACTGAACCCAAGTTCTATTCGACGTCCATACGGTACGGTCGGGCCCACAACAGTCACTGTTAGTTCTACTGTATTAGTAACTGTTTCGAAATGAATTGACCGTTGTAAGTCATGAGTCTTGACTCTGACTTTAGATTTTGCCGAATTGGTAATGATCAAAGAACCTGCTTCTAAAGCAGGCTTTCTGAGCTGAGTGAGTTTGTTGCCAAGCTCTACTAAGTTCTTAATTCCTTGGTCAAGACCTTCGATAGTCACATTGTACCACCAGACCCAATCCAACTCAGAATGATAGTAATCAAGACAGTGATCAAACCTCCACCAACACCACCTACTCCAGCAGACTTTACTGCTACAAGACGGTCGACTTCTAAACTGTTGCCAGTCATCATTTCAAGATAACGAAGACGTTCGTCATGGTTGTTGTAAGTTTTCTGCAACTGTTCTAGGCTATCGCAGATCCATTCCGTTCGTTCGTCGATCCTTGCTAACGACGAATGAATGTCGTCATCAGTCATCTCTGACCACCTGACATTTTAGAAGAGTGATTACTCCATGACCACTATGTTCTGGTACCAATATGTCATACGATTTATCGTCAACAACTGCTTTCATTGACGATGTTATCGACGGGTAATACCCATTAAGACTTATGTCATGGGACGCCATTGAATATGTCAATTCTCTTGTCTTGACTTCATGAATATTGGCAGAGGGGTTAACTGAACATGGTATGTTCGAATGACCTTCGTAGTCAGACCAGGATTCTTTAGTTTCTCCTTCACTGTCGATAGTTGTTACCAACGCTCGTATCGTGCAAACCTCGGGGAAGTACCTGTGAGGAATAGCAGAATTAAGTCTGCTATCGATGAAGCTTGTTTGCAAGTTATCACCTATATGCTAACCATTTGTCGTCGGCATTGGGTACGACGATTACCCCAGTATCAGTTGTTCCCGTGTTAGACTTAGACATTCGCCGAAAGTTCGATGCCGAAGCTCTTATAGCTGCTGCTGTAGAAGCACCGTCAGTCTTTAAGCCGTTATTCTCGATAACTTTCAATACATATGCCTGGTTAGCAGCAATGATTTCTAATGCATCGGCAGCAGCACCGTATACGTTATAACCATTGTTGTCGAGGAACACCTGGATTTCTTCGTTGGAGAAAATTGGGTTGGTAGCAGAAGTATCCTGCGAATACAGCCTGGTCTTCCCAATCGATGTCGATAAATCGTAGTCGAACGTCATTTTTCTCCAATAAGTTTTATCCTACCTGTGCGTATGTCATCCGAGGGTCAACCTGAGCTCCACCTATGGCAATCCTCACGCGGTACTCGATGGTGTCGTTTTCGAAGCTGCCTGACATGGCATTGACTTCGCCACCACCAGAGACGCTTACTTTGTTGGAAGACTTCATCACAACTTCTGGCTGTTCGTTGCCTCTAAGACGAGCAAACTCGACTGCAGATCCACCTGACATCCTGGGATCGCCCATGAGGTACCAAGTTGTATCGCCTGCAGTGGTGTCGATATAAGGCAGCCACTCGTTGACTCTGAGCTGGAGACCTGTCTGTGGAAGAACGTTGGCTGTCGGCATCGGTACTCCGCCACCAGAACCAACTTCGGTCCACTGCTTGAAAGTCGAAGTAAGGATTGCTCTTGCTGTCAGTTCCAGCTGTGGAGGAACCACCAGGTACTTTGGTCTGACTCTCATAGCAACACCGTCAGGACTCTTCTGGGATTTCATCAGTCCAATGGTTTTCTCCAGGTTGGCAATCGTAAGTGGAAGACTACCAATGTTTGTCAGATCCTGACCACAGTCTGTAATGGTGTCTCCATATAGCAGGCTGTTTGGACCACTAGCCGAAGTCATTAGACTAGTTGCAAAGTGCCCCTCGGTGTCTTTAGCGGCTGTTGCCATGTCGCCAGGGATGCTGCCGAAAGCGTTCATCGAATCATTGATCAATGACTCCCAGGATATCCCAAACCCTTTGCCATATTTCTTGAGAGCCAGTTCGTACTGGTATGCAGATGGCTTGTCGTACTGGTATTCTCCTCTCTCAGGCACCTGAGACAGCATCTTAGACTTTCCAACGACCTTAGACTTCTGTGCAGGGTTGAAATTTGCCAGAGTCGAATATCCGAAGTAGTCTTCCCAGCTGTAGAGGGGGTCGACTGGTGCTTTGTACGATGCAAGCAGCTGTCTGTCGATGATCTGACCAAACAGATATGGGAAGTCGCTTGTACCGACTGCTTCTTCGAGCTTGTATTCGTGGCCTCTCTGAGATAGCCCTTCTTTGTTGGTCAGCAGCTCTACTGCCTTGATCAGTTTTGAGTTGTCTGCTTTACGACTGTCGACGGAAGAGAACTTATCCCATCCTTCCATCGTCTTAAGAAATTCTGCCATAGTATTATTTACCTCCGTTTTCGATGCTGGTCTTTACGTCTTCTAACGTCATTGCATGTTCTTTTTCAGCGACATAGTGGTTGAATTCTTTCTGCGCCTGCTGGTATGCCAAGATAGAACCTTCAAGATGGCTTGTAGCCAGGTCGATGTCTTCGATCCTGGCCACAATTTTCTCGAGGTCTTCCTTTAGCTGGTTCTTCTCATATGACAGCTTCCATAACTGAGCTGTCTGGTTTTCGATCTTAGACTGCAGACCTTTGAAGAAATCCATCTATGACTGTGCCTCCGATACCATGATGTACCTCACATCTCCGTTGATGACAACCCTCAGTGCATGGTCTGGAGTGTCGGAGTTTGCTGCGTACTGAGTGGATGACAGCCCGACAAACTCGAAGACGTTGTCTGCAGTTGCTTTTCCAGTAGCATCACCGTCCATGACGAAACGGTGGATCGAATGCATCGTAGCTGCACCAAAGTCAGTTGAAGCACCGTCAGCCCAAAGCTCAGACATCCCACCTGCAATGGTAGCAAATGCAGCTCTGTCTGGTGCCATGAACGTTGAGCGATGACCTACTGCAAGACCGGTAACGGTACCATCTTCGTCGAACTCTATTCCAGAATGCCCTCCGTGGGCAGTGAGGACTCCTGCTGCTTCCACGACAGTTCGGTTCCGGATTGACTCTCCACTACTTCCAACTCCGTTCAATGACAGCTGGATGTACTGACCACGAACGTCACCGGTGACAGCGGTTGAGCGATACCGGTATTCTCTGGCGATCGCCTGAGTACCAATTGCTGCTGGAACCGCAGATGTACCAACGAGGTCAAGCTCCTCATTAGGAGACCAATGGACCTTGATGGCAACGATTCCACCTGCACCAGCGTCTGCTGCTCCCAGAGAATACCCAAACATCCGATGGGTGTTTTTGTTGTAGTTCTTAGAAAGAACTCCTGAAGTTTTGTTGATGTAGATTCTGTCGCCGTAAGACACTGCAATGGAACCTGCTTCGTTGGAACCAAGAACCATCAGCGCCCAGATACCTTCGGTCTCTACCGCAATCAGATCAGTCGCAGCAGAAGCACTACTAAGTGCTACCCCAACGATGTTGTCACCATGGACAACTGGGTCGCCTGCATCGACAAGACCGTCGGTGTGCGACGGATGGACCAGCTCAGACTCAACGATGGTTAACGTTCTACCAAGGTTGACCCCGGAAATCTCGTCTCCTGCTGGTCTGGTTGCACAACTATATTCTGTCATTCTTAACGTCTCCCGGTTGAGGCAAGCTCAGCCATGTTCTTTGCAGTTTCTTTGTCATAACCCATCAGGACATATGATTCGGTGAATGCTTCGGTAAGCCCGTCCCCATTGTCTTCCGTCTGAGTAGATGTTCCATTGTTGGTCACCTGCGCAGGAGATTCTTTGCGAATGGCTTCGACCTCAGCTGCTTTAGCTTCGATAGCTTTCTTGACTTCTGCACCAAAAGCCACTACATCAATGGTACCGTCTTCAAGTATCTTCGCTTTACCACTCATGTGGTCGATGACGACTTTGCCTGAAACTTCTGGTAGCTTTGCTTTCTTGACTTCTTCGGTAACAAAGTCGATAGATGCTTTTTCGGCGATCTTCTTTCTGAGACCGTCGTTCTCTTCTTTGAGCGTCTTGACTGTTGCAGCCTGCTCTTCTGAAAGTTTCTTCTGTGCTTTCAGATCAGATGCAGACTCGATTTCTTTAGCATACTCGTCAAGAGCGCCTGGATACTTTGCCTTGATTTCGGCAAGAGTTAGTTTGTCCTCTGGCATGTTCTTTCCGTCTTCGATTGTTCTTTGGTCACCAAGGGTCTTTGCCTCAGCAAACATTGTACGATACCTACCACCAGCACCTGGTACTGTCACAAAATCGACAGTATTCAATGGGCCAGATATGAGCTCTTTGATAATTTTTCCTTTCTTACCGTCTGGTGCTACACCGTCTTCACGTACTCCATCGACATAATGAGAGACACCAATGTTACCATCTAGAGATTTGATTTTGTCACGAAACTCTGGAAGAATCTCTGCTTTGGTGTATGCCCCGGGGCCATCCCAACCATAAGGGTCATAATGTGCTGCTTCGGTGAAAACAGCTGCTATAGGCGAATCGCCTAAGATAGTTCTTGCCGGATGCTGCTTCTCAGCTTCTCTCGTGGGGTGGTCGATATGCATATGCATACCTGCTGGATACACACTTTTTCCACAAGCAGCCGATAATACTGCTTCTGAGTAGTACCCGGAAGAACCCCAGCCTGGAGTAATAATATGAACATCGATAACTCCGGGCTTAACATCTTCCCGAAACTTTGTTATCGGACCATCGTGCGGTGTTGCCTCGATGATAGTTTTGCTGTTCGACGTCATCTGTTCAATCCATGCTTTTTGTCTAAGATGCTCCAAATTCCCACCAAAGGTGGTTTTCTCGTACGAATCAGTGACGAAAGCTCTTGAGCTTTCAGCCCAGACAGAATGTTCGTCCAGACATGGCATACTGAATCGTCTTCTGAGACATAGCCATTAGTCTGTAGTTAGCTTCAATAGTTTATGAGGGTTGCTTGCAGTTATAACAGCTGCCAAAAAAGTTAGTAATGTTCGATGAAGTTGGCCATTGCAGTCTCTGCTTCGGAGACAGTTGACACGTTGTGGTAGACTCTAGACAAGCCAGAATAGAGGTTCATGCAACCCATGGTGTGGTCAACGCTGATGTACTGACCGATGTACTCGAACCCACCATTGGTAGCCTCGAACTTGACTGACATGTCGTATCTCTTCGTTTGAAGTTTGCTCATCGTGGTTGCTCCGAAAAATTTAGAGGATGTATTTCTCAACGAACTCGTAGTCGCTGAGGATTTCCTGACCGTTAGATGCTTGTCTGGCGCAATAGGCGTCGTATTCGTCGTCGTATATGCAAGCCAGTCTCCGGATTTCTTCTGTAGGTTCCATTGTTTGTTGACTCCTTAGTACATACTGTAGTAGGCCCCAATTGTATATATAGGTGACTATTTGTTACTCATGCAATTTGCAAAAAAATTAGTCGACGGATTGACGTTTCCGTCGCTGGTTGCATACTTCCATGAACCATTCTCCCGGTCTTACTATCTTGCCGTAGACAGTTGGGTAGCAATCTTCGAATTTGTCGATGTTCTGGTTGATAAACTCCTCAGCTTCCAGGTGGCAAAACTCTCCAACAAATGGTCTATGATGGTAGAGGCCAGACTCCCTTTCAGTTTTCAGTTCGTAGTAGACTTCGATAGTTGCCATGCTAGTTGACTCCAAGATGCATACTGTAGTAGGTCTTGATTGTATATATAGGTGACTATTTGTTACTTAGCTATGAAGCCAACTTATGCTGGCACCAAAAAAGTGGATTAGTTGCAGCAAAACGCTGTCAAGAACCCAGAAAAAAAAGTCATTGCTTGGTCGCTGTCTTCTACATTGAAGTAGTCTTGGGTGACGCCAGTTTCGAAGTTCCTACAGGATAGGTAGTTTTTTGCCCGATCGTAAGTAGCATAGCAAACTTCGTCCCCGACTTTAGCAGAGAACTCGACCAGTCGTGGTCGAACTGTAGTAACGATTTGTCCCATGTTTGTTGACTCCTTAGTACATACTATGGTGGGTCCCAATTGTATATATAAGTAACTATTTGTATCTTCAAGGATCTCGAACTTTGATGTCGGACAATCAATATGCAAAAAAAAATTAGTTGTTGTTGATGAACTTGCAGAACGTGTTGATTGCCTGTCCATTTGTATGAATGTCCTCGTAGGCCTCTGTCGCATTGGTGTCCAGGTTCTTGCATTCCAGGGTGAGGTTGCCCCGATGGAACTTCGCGAAGTAGTGGTCGTCGTTTACGATAGCGCGATACTCGTTTGTCCATTCCCGTTTTGTGGTCTTGATAGTGCTCATGTTAGTTGGCTCCTTAGTACATACTATAGTAGGCCCCATTTGTATATATAGATGACTATTTGTTACTCAGGCAACCTTCAAAAAAATTAGTTTTTCTGGTACTTCTTTTTTCGTTGCCTGGCAACTGCTCTAGTCCAGACGTCTCGTTTAGGTTGACGACCATCGACTACTGGATACCAGCCTCTGAAATGTTCGGCGTTTTTGATAACGAACTCTTCTGCTTCTAAACGGCTAAACTCGCCGGAGAAGACACGATGCCTGCTAAACTTAGTAGCATCGTTTAGTTTCACATACACTTCTACGATTGCCATGTTATTCTACTCCGTTATACGCATAGTAGTATGACCCGTAAGTATATATAAGTAACTACTTGTATCTTGGAGTAACTCGCGGTAACTCAAATTTACTAGACATCGTCAAGACAAGTTTTCTTCGTCCATTACGTCTGCTATTGACCTTCCCTCGTTGCTGGCTTTGATCGAGGCAAGGACGATTTTTCGTTCCCTGTCAGTAGGAGCCACCTTCTTCTTAGACCAGACTAAGCCTTCACCGGTTTCGACAAAACGATTCTCCATGATTATACCTCCACTTTCATACGATTTGCAATGTTATTATATGCCTCGACAGTATATATTTAGTTCCATACACCATACCACTTCCCGATGTAGTTTCTTAATAGTAGCTATGCTTACCATCCCTGCATGTGGATTGTAGTAGCCGTTTCTGCCACACCAAATGCATAAAACGGATATTACTAAAGACTCCTAGAAACCAGTGATGTCGTCGGTGCTTAGTCATCGTGAACAACTACCATATGCAGGAGCCTCAAGTCCAAGTCTTTGAACTCTTCGATGCCAACTAGCTTCAATCTTACCCCACGGTTTATCAGAAACTCTGATTCCGACTTCATGGCAATCCCTCGTTCGCCTGCAGGCAAAACAATATCCATAATGTTGTCGAACCTATCATCACCAGAACCACCAGCGAAAAACGAAGCAGAATCTAGACTTGTCGAGGTTGACATGAATCCATTGTCGACATACCCACCATTCTTGATGACTCTCTTGTATGTACTGTATCCCAAACCACGATAAACTTGGACTGGCTTATCGAGGACGGTTTTGTCGAGGTCAAAAATCGTAGACAAATCTTTTACATGTTTTACTGACCATTTGCGAGCAGGCTCTCCACCAATCAACGAAAGGCCACGTAAATAGCGGTTCATGTCACGGTACCCCGACCCTTTGTACGACATCAAAGCAGCGCTTTGCTCCATGGTCAACTCAGATACTGACTGAACATACTTCGAAACGTCTTCGCTCCAACGGTTTTTATACAGGTTATATTTCCTGTCCGGCGGAGTATGCTTAATAACTATCGTCTCAACTTCGGTCCCCATGAACGATTTACTCGTCGGTTTAGCTGCTTTTGCATCTTTCTCTGCTTTAGCTGCCTGTATAGCCAATGCAATTTTAGCATCTTTGGCATCCTGCTTTGCTTTAGTCGCAATTAATGCTTTAGCCTTCTTTAGCATGCCTGGATGCGTCGTTTTCTTTGCAGCCTTAGCAACTTTAGATTTTTTGGCGTCTTTAGCAGCCTGGACTGCCTTAGCAACTTTAGCATCCAATGCTGCTTTAGCTGCAGCCTTCGCAGCGATGTCTTCTTTGGTAACAAGAGCCATATGAGAAACACGGAGTTCTAAATCTTCGAACTCCTCTACCATGACAAGTTTAAGCTGGGTACCAGGTGGGAGCAGGAACTCACTTTCTCCCTTCATGGCAATACCCCTTGACCCCTTAGGCAAAACCACCTTAATGACGTTCTGGTATCCTTCTGAGGAGATCCCTGAGAATTTCTTGGCAATCTTCAAGTCCATAGAAGTCGACATAAATCCGTTGTCAGTGTATGTGCCATGTTTGAATATATTACGATATATCCTGCTGCTTACACCACGGTATACTGCCACTGGTTCCTTCGTCTTAGTACCAGGCTTGTTGAAGATCGACGTTATCGACTTCGATACGACGTCTAGACGGTGGAGGTCTTTCTTGGTGGTCTTCGGGCTTATCGTCCCTCGCATGTATTCGTTAATCTTGCCGAAACCATAACTCTTATACTCCATCAACGAAGTGTTTTGCCTCTTAGACAGCTTTAGCTTCTGGTAGTCGTATTTCTCGATATCGCTCCACCGGTCTTTCATCAAATGTTCTTCTTGTTCGTCGGAAGTATGCTTGTTCACCATCTTCTCGACTTCATAAGCCTTTGGTGGGATCCTCTGGTATTCGATCCAACATCTGCAACGTACATGAAACGGTGCGTTTTGATGGCCAGATGGAAACGGTTCGTTCAGCCCTATCCACCCAATAGCATCGTTCTCGACGCACATCAAAGACACTTTGTTGTCTTTCATCGAGTTGCTACGTTTCTTGAACTGGAGTCCTTTCTCAGCCAAGTTGTCGATTGCCAAACGGTTACCACCCTCGAATGCTTGTGCCGACTCATGGACCGCTATTAGTTTAGCTCGTTCTTTGGAGAATCCATCGAACTGTCGATGGATCTGCTTAGCCATGTGGGTGAAGCCCTTGCCCTCGTGGATAGTAGACGATACGATCTTCTTTATCTTGTCGCCAGTCGTTGTCTGGATGCCTTTGATGTAGTCGACTGAGCCACCATGTTCGTCGAACCAATTGGTTGCGTTGGGGTTAGTCAGGTCGAACGTCTGACCATATGGGAACTGGTTGTCGCCAAACTTGATGCCTTCCTCGACACCTGCTTCTTCGGCTTTGACGATGACGTCACGAAGTTCATCGTTGGTAGAAGCTTCGACTTTGTCCCACACCAAGTCCATGTCTTTGTAGTCGAAAGCCTCCGAGTACTTGCAAACCGATTCATTGAAGACTGACTTATGCTTCGACAACTCAGTCATCAACAGACGTTTCTGCTTCTGGAAAAAGACCGACAACCGCTTCTGAGAAACCTTAGATATGCGGGTGATTTGTCGGTCCTTATATAAACCTATAGACGCAGATTTTAGGTCCATTCTACCCCTGCTGCATCTCTCTCACGGCAGCTACGAGACGGTCTACTGACTCAGATAACTCACCATTCTCCGAAGCAGATGCTTCTAAAGCTGCGTTGAAACTATCGATCAGGAGGTCCCTTTCGTCGTCTGGCAAGTTGATATCGAGAGATTCGTACAACCCACTAATCAACGACTTGATGCTGACAGTACCTGCAAAAGACCCAGGTTGGCCGAGCGTAGCTGCATTGATCAACGACGTAACGTAATCTAGAGCGTCCTGACTTCGGATTGGAGGGAACGATATTTCTACATCGTCAAAGTCGAAAGCTGCTTTAAGAATAGCCGACAACGTGTCCGACCAATCTTCTTGCCTCGATTCGATCAACGTCAAAAATGGCCCCGTAAGTTCTTTGGCAGTTGCTAAGTTTCCAGTGCTGGGATCGCCAGTCAATAACGTCTCAGGTACACCAGTTCCAGCACATACCATGATCAAGAAATATCGAGAGTCCTTTGCACCAACAATCTTGCCAGCGCCTGCATCGACAACCTTCATTTCGTTGCCCTCGGATCCCACAACCATCGAACCAGGAGGGTTACTTTGCAACGGTGTCCCTGGCTTCTTCAGGTCACCAGCAAATTGTTTTCCTAAAGCTTGTACTTGCGGCTTTCCACCATTTGTCGTGAACATATGGGTGTACTTCCTCAATGCTGCTACTATAGCAGCGAAGTCTTCTAAGAACCCCTCGTGTGCTCTGGCCCAATGTATAGCTACTGATAGTTCAGTTATCGCCCACTCCTGTCGGATCCCTTTCCTCGAACTCATATGGTATATCGACACGTTGGAGTCTACTTCAATCGACTGGTTGTCAACGTTGATGGTGTCTTCGATGTCTTCGTTGAAGATCGACGGGTACGCAATAGTTTTAGTTACTCTGTGGCGGTTTGTCCATGTACGAATGTAATACGTCGGGCGGCTAGAATCGTCGTCGTCAAGAACGATAGCAGATATTTCTTCGACTGGCCAGACTCTTATCTGAGGCGGCGACAAGTTCTTCCAGATTGCAACGAAGATGTTGCCTGACTTCTGCAGCTCCGCATCTGCCTCCTGTATAGCTTGCTGACTGAAGAACGCCTGTCGGTTCAGCAAGTCTTTTCTCATACTGTCGATGCTAGACTGGTCGGCATCGGACGATCCCACCATTTGGAAAGAACCTGAAAAGGTGAACAACGTCTTGACATCGACAGCACGTCTAATGAGCGGGTTGAACTGATACATGAACGAAGCCAAGTTGGCGTATAAGTTGACTGCATTCTTGTTGACATACCTCGACTGTCCTGCAGAAGAACCAGATACTTTAGACCACATCTTGTCGATGCCCAGCCGACGTTCCCATGCCGTATCGAAGGCCGATTCCGCGTTGACAGTCAAGTTGTCAACTTGGCGAGACAACACTTCGTTCGTCTTACCAAGGTCGACAACCATCTTCTCCATCTCAGACAAACGTCCACCCGACGCTAAGTCTGCAAGTTGTTCTAACACAATTTCACCACCTATCTAACGTACCCACGAAGGACGTATATGCAATCGAGGTTCTTCTGCTTACGGAGCAGCCATTCGTACTTGTTCCTCGGTATCTTCAGGGTCACCAAAGCACCATTTGAGTAATGGCCACCTGACTCGATCATGCGCTCGATAGGTCTGGCGATGGCTTCTTTGCGGTCGATCTTCATTCCTTCAAGCATGTCTCTCACCTCAGTGGAAACCTCGATTGTTGTCATCCCGGGTTTCCCCTTGGTCTCCGAGGTCTCGACCTCGTCCTCGACCTCGACAGGTTCCTTCATCTTTGTCTGCCCGGGGATCTTGTTTATGTTGCTAACTTTTGACGGTTCGCTGATTGTAGGTTTTCTTGCCATCTGTTTCTCCAAGTTTTGCTATCGTACGATAGCTTATATCGCATAGTCGTCGACTATACGGTACACGGTTTTCTTGTTCGCGCTGATGTCGAACTGCCCAACTGACATGTACCATAATGCCATCGACGTACTGTCGACGTCGTCATCATGGATAGTTGGTTCTGGAAACGACACCATCGTCTCAACGTAGTCAGACAACCAATGCATCGACTCAGGCATCCACACCAAAGAGGACCTGAACAACGGAGTTGTCGATTCAGCCCTCGTTCGTTTGTCTGACGTCGACAGTGGTAATATTCCCTCGACAGGGATCAAGTGCTCTGATGCTCTCAACGACTGTATCAACGACTGCCCCGATGCTTTGTCTTCTACCAATACCGCATGCGGCCGATGCATCAAGTACTGGTCTTCCGCTGCAGATAATAGCTGGGGATACGACACACGGTCTTTCCACCTGTCGATCATGAAGTACCCATATTCGTTCATTCCCCAAGTGGTACAAACAGAGAAGTCAGGGTCGGACATCTTGTTGCCACGTTTTACTGGAGCTTTAAACGCAGTATCCCACGACTGTATCTTAAGTGGCCACTGGTAGTAGACGTAGTCCTGGAGTGGATACCTCTGGTCGAAGTACGACCGACGGAAGACATCACCAGTTGCAGGCCTGACTTTCCAGTTGCCGTATCTCAGACGCATCATCTCGACGTAATTCAGTGCCATGAGGTTTGTTCGATACTGCGGGTCTTCCCTCATCAGTATCGGGTTGTCCTCGAGTTTAGCTGGTATGAACGTGAGAGATTTCGGCTCGGCGTCGGGGTAGTTTTCTTTTAGTTCCTCCGGTGTGTCGCTCCACACCAATAAGTTGTTCACTCGTATGAACCATCTCAGTACACCAGACCTTTCGTCGTATGGGTAGCCGGTATCCTGATCGATCCACCATTCGACAAGCTTAGCCACCCAGCTGTCGGGGTCGGGGTTGCAAGTCGCTCGTATGTACGGTCGTACACCGCATACTGACCTGTTACGAGACAGTAAGTACCAGAACTGAAACTCGGTAAAATGCGTCAGTTCATCGAAGACAATCAAAGGGACCTGGCTTCCCTGGTAGTCGAAGACATTCTTCTCGTACTCCAGGTGAGCCATCTTTATGGCGTTGTTATGTGGTGGAAACACCCATTTGAGGTCAGACTGGTTTGGAGTTGCACCGACGTACGGATAGATGCCAGCTGCGGTGTCCCACAACGCACCCTCTGCAGTAATCTGAGGAGTTGTTCGACGAAATATGATTGTACCAAAGCCCTTGACTTCTTGAACGTAATGCAATGGCTCCAGCAATATACCATACGTCTTCCCTGACCCTGCTGCCCCACCATAGATGCAAATGTCCGCTTCTGACGACAAGAACTCCTCTTGCTTCCCAGGTTGCGGCCAGATCGACCTTTCTTCGTCCTGCATGCTTCGTCAGTCTTCGTCTTCGTCTGGCTTGGTCTTAGACATACGGTTGTTCGATGGGAGATAAATATGGACGTTGCTGTCGATGTTTCCACTATGCTTGATGTCCTGCTTCGTTGACCACCCTAACTGCGTCAAAGAAAACTTGGCCATTCCAGGGTCCCACAGTTTAGTCCCCCCAAGACGTTCAAGCTGAGCTTCCTTCTTCAGGATACAACGTTCACGAACGTCGTCGAACTCAGGGTAGTCGTAGATACACTTCCTCGACACATGATTACGATAACAAAACTCCGCCACAATCGGAACATCCGTCCTGTCGATGTATCGAGCAAACTTGTCGATGATTGCTTTTACAGTCTCAGGCGAATACTGGCGAGGTTGTCCTCCTTTTTTCCTGGCCATTAGTCTTAGTGTGTGAGACATATATATAAGACTAATTCAAACCCCATCAGACAACTGACGCCTCTTCAGGAGTACCAAAGGGATTTCGCATCCGTCGCGACAGAGGCGTATAGCGGCAAGTTGGAGGAATATGTCGTTGAAGGTTCCTACATCGATTCATCAGTGAACGAACGTCCCCTATTTGCAATACCAGCATTTGGCCCCTTTCTCAATACCCTACGTAGCGACTGAAAAGTATAGTATATATCCAAATGGGGGCATAATGCTAGTATTGCAGACAGCTTTTTTCCATTTTTGAGACCTTTGGCGTTCCCTTCCGGTAGATCTTGCGACCTCCTGGTAAAGCCTTCGCCTCCCCTGTTGGTGTTGTCTCAGGGGTCAAAATTGTGCTATGGTTGATGCTACGGTTCCTGAAAAGGGGTTAGGTAGAAGTAGCTCCTAAGACCCACAGTTCGTCGAAATTCGTATGTCGTAGTTTCATTCGTCCTGCTCAGCTTCGCGATTCAATGCCTCCATTAGCCGACCAAGGACGAAGGTCTGGCGGAGCAGTTCCTCGATGAAGTTCATGTTGTTGACGTTGACTCCGATTTCGTCTGCCTTTATCGCCACGTGGTCGCTCATCATCGTTAGCCCGTGGATGCTGTTGAAGATGTCGCTGACGCTAGTTGCAACTTCGTCTCTGTCGTTTAGGGTCAGTGCTTCTTCGGTGACAGCAATGACTCCAGAGAAGAGGTTGGATATGAGGTTCATCCGGTCCAAGACGTCTTCAGGTTTATCGATCTTGACCATGTCCGACATCATCTTAGTCATCTGCTGTTCGGCGTTCTCACCGTCCCCTGACGAAGCTCTCTTCTTTTGGTACGTTCGAACGATGACCTCGAGTTGGGCAGATGTTATTTTCGTCATGGTGGCGAAAGTTGACATCAGGTTTTCGACTACTTCGTCGACTTGTTCTGGCTCCTCAAGATCAACCGCTTTTTTACCAATGGCTTCGACCAACCCAAGAATGTCTTCGATCGACTGAAGCAAGTCGTTTGAAGTCTTGGCCGAGTCGATTGTCTCTTCAATCGTCTGTTTCTGGGCATCCATCTTCGTCATCTCCATTGTCAACATAGTAGTCGTTCCATGTCTGAACTGTCAGTGGCTGTCTACCAGGGCCTTTGTCGCTTGTCGGGTAGATGCGAACTTTGTGGCTTTTGTCTTGTACCAGCATGACAGTGTTGTTTTCATCGCGGCTTTTGAGTTCGATAGCCTCGACGGAAACTTGTCCAGTTACCATGTTGGTCGACATGTACATCCTCGACAAATGCATGTCTTTGAGGTCGTCTTCCATCTTGTTGACGACCGCAAGGTCGATCGGACGGTCGTTCTTGTGAACTAAGTGGACTTCTGGTTCATTCTTCTCCATTTCGTTGGCCAGAATTCTGACAACATCGCAGAATAGTTCATGTTGTTCGGTGCTTTCTGGCTTATGGCGAATCGAGGTCGCCAGTTTGGCCAGGTCGTGGGCAACTTCGGTGACGTCTTTGGTTCTTCCGAATCGACAAACGATGTTGTCAAGCAGTTCAATTCTCTCGTCGTATGTGGTCATTCGTTCGCTCTCTCTTTTGTATCTTCGTTTTTCTTCGCATGCTTTGCGTTGGCTGCCATCATCCCAGCATCGTGTGCTAGGCTCAGACTTTTCAATACGACTGGAGCTTGAATCACCCTCAGTAGCATCTGGAGCTCGATCGTACCAAAGAAGAACCTTTCGACTGCGTCAGCGGATTCGACAAAATCTTTCGATGCTTTGGCCTTTTTAGCAGTATCGGCCATGTCGTCGCACAAGTCTGCTATGTTCCTGAGACATCCACCGACGTCGTCAATAGTTGTCGATGCTTCGATTTTCAGGCGAATGTCGGTCGCTCTGTCATGATAGTAAGTCATTTTTTTGCCTCTTCTTTTTTCCAGTGTTTTTCGTATGCTTTTGCCATTATTTCGTTGGTCCCAACTGTTGGGTGACGAGGTTCTCTACCCATGAGTTCTGCTAAGCTTGCAGGAGATGGTCGAGATTCTACATACTTCGACCCCTCGTATAACGGCATAGCACGAGGTTTCTTGGCGATTCGATCTGCTAACTCACAGAGCGTAGCAGGTTTTTCGAGGTTTCGACCTACGAACCCGGTGTTGCACCCATCGACTTTTGCGGTTACTGGGTATCTTGTTACCGACGATCCGTTTTTGACAACGACAACTGGTGGCGAACTCATGCAATGGCCGAACCTGTTGTCGTCTTCTAGAGGTACCCAACAAGCACAGTTGTAGCAGAAGTTGATGGGGACTCTCGGCTGTTCATCTTGACTCATATGTTTCTCCGATTTCTTTGGTTGATTCTTTGACTCCATTTTTCAGGACGAATACTAGATCCCCGGGGACCTGAACTTTCTTGATGTAGACTTCGGCTTTTTTGCCGAGAGACTTTTTGAGGTCACCTAATGTGACGACGTTCATGCTTTCGTCAAAGTTTTCGTTTTCTCTTGCCAGGCCGTATGCGACCTTTGGTCCTATCAGACGTATGGCGTCTGAGTTGCTGATCTTCGAGATTTCGTCGTATGTAGACGGGCTTTCGTTCTTAAGTTTTTCGAGGTCGACTGTCTTCTTAGTCTTCATGTCGACTGCTACTTCGTACTGTTCGTCAGTAATGCCGTCGCGATGAATCCGGTTAATCTCTTGTCGATATTGGGCATCGTATTCGGCCGCCAATGAAGACAACGCTGCGCTCATGGCTTTGCACCATCTAGCGTAGTCGTATGGCAACTGTGGCATGTCGATCGCCGCAGCAAGTTTGATTGTTTGTGTGTCTATTTCCATCTTAGACTCCCATAGCTTATTACTCTATGGCTCAAGTTCAATAGTCGATTCTAGCCCCCTTGGCATCCATCTGTAGATGGTCGTAGCCAAAGCCAGGACCTTGCTTAAAACTTCTTGTTTTCTGCCAAAAATTCCTCCTTGGAAGTATCCATTCCTATATAGGAACCGAAAGTATATATAGATAACTAATCGTCTACTATCGATGACTTATTTGACCTTTAGTAGCACCAAGAAAAAGGAGGTTAAGATATGTTATCCCGTCGTTCAGGGATTGTTCTTGGCCTTCATCTTCTGCCTCTTCTCCTTCACCATGGCTATGGCACAGACCTTGCAAATGTCGTCTCTGCCAGCCATAGTCTTTGAGAACTTGGTTTCGTTTGGCCGTAGAGATGCACCACAGATGGAGCATTTAGACTTGTCACCAGTTCCTGCTTCTTTTTTTGGTGGTGCTGGCTGTTCAGGAATTTTTGACTGCTTGGATTCTTGCCCGGCTAAGTTACCCTTAAACTTTATGCCAGGGACCGACTTACGGCCACTCTGTGTCTCTGCTGGATCCTTTTTGCTAGTAGGTCCACTAGTTAGGGTAGCTGCTTTTGCTGGTGGCTGTTTTGCAGCTGGCTTGTTTGCCACTGGCTTGCTTGTTGTAGTAGCTGCTTTTGCAGGTGGCTTATTGAAGGTCATCCTTTTACGACCATCGACCCCATGAGTAGGTTCCTTCTTTGGTGCTTCAGGGCAAGTGTCGCATGCTTTGGTGCCTTTAGCCTCGCAGTTCTCAGGAGTTGTCTCGGTCGTCTTTCCTGACAGTACTCTGGTCCTGTAGCTGTCAATATGCTTTGCCACTACAGGGTCGTTCCTGCCGTATGTACCAAGGATGTTGTCAAGCAGTTGCTTAGTCTGAGCAATGTCGTTTGCATCGTTCACGTTCGTCTTGATTTCGATCCTCAGGTTTTCGAAGTTCTGCAGGTTGATCGTTGCTCCCAGTGTCATTTCTTTGATGGTCATTTTTTTTGTCTCCATTACAATATCGAATCTAAAAATTTGGTCGTCTTCTTTGATACTTTCACATCCAGGCAGTCGCACTTGTAGTCCTGAATGAAGTCTATGAACTTTGGATACACTGCCTGAATCTTCTTTGCTGTCGACATCCCAACTCCATCGAGGGACAAATACATCCCGAAGTTAGGATCAATGCGGTTGATGGTTTTCGAATGGCGTTCTACTAAGAACGTCTTATCGAGGCTATGGTGCTTCTCACGGATCTTCACCAAAGCAACTGCAAACTGGGCAGGAGAGTCGACTGGAAGTATCTTCGTCGTCGTCTTAGCCAGTAAGCTACACATCGACCCGATTCTTTGGTTCGAAGTTAGCTGAGGAGCTGGCTTGCAATACCTGGCTTTGTCGAACTTTCCTACGATGAAGACGTACGACTTGCTGTACTGATCCATGTCGGCACATTGGGTGAAGATACGACCGTCTTTGACCGAACTGATGTAGTCGCAGACTGTCTTTCGTTCGATGATGATTTCGTTGTCCCAGCAATAGTCACCGACTGGTAACGTTTCGACTTGAACGTCAACGTCCATCAATGCTTGGACTTTGGCTTTGACGTCAGCTCGAACTTTGGCTGGCTCACGAGAGTCGATGGTTAGCATTGGTCTGGTCATATGCACACCGACCTCAGTAATTCGATGATCGACCCGAATGCTTCTTCGACGTTGTCGGTCGAAAATGACTTGGCAAAGACTCTGGCACCATTTCGTTTGGCTGTTGCTATAGTCTGCTCATAACGCTGGCAAACGTCGACACTATAGTCATTCGTCTTGTCGTATAGCAGTATGAAGATGCAATCCAGATGTTTGCTGTCTCCTGGAGGGAAGGTCCAATAGTTGAGAGGAGTGGTTTTTCCCTCCTCTTTCCTATAGACGATCTCAGATATCACTGGGTGCCTGTCGACGACGACGTTGCACTTACAGGACGTTAGCAAGTCGATGGTCTTCATGTCGTCTAGTACATACCAGATGGAGTCGTCGGTGTTGTACTTCTTCCCATGGTGGTGAGGGAGGTACGGCCCTCTTTCCCATAGTTGAAAGCCGATTGCCTCCGATACTGCTCTTGCCAGAGTCGTCTTCTTTGACTGATCTGGACCGTCGAAAAATACCATCATTGTCCGTTAAGCTCCTTGAGTTTTGTCTGGAACATCGACGCATACTTGCTCTGGCTCTTCTCCGAGGTCGACCTGGAGCATTTATGCTTGTATTCGCAGTACTTACACTCGTAAGTCGGTTTGTCGTACCCCGGGGGAGCTACCTCATCTTTGACGCTTTCGATGACACTCTGGAAGTTACCCATGATGGTGTCGAAAGATTCTTGGCTGTAGGGTATTCGAATTTGATTAGTCTTCCCGATGTTCGACCGGTCGACGTATAAGACGCACCCTTTAGGAATACCAAAGATGCCGAGGTAGCACATCAGTTGCCCTTTATGGCCTGTCTGTGGGTAGATCGACTTCATTTGAACTTTCGATGTGGTCGACTTGATTTCTCCGACGTACATCTCACCTTCCGGGGAAGTCACCACGAAGTCGGCAAACCCATGGACATCGATGTCGCCCTTTTTGTACTCTGCTCTCTTCTGAGAAACAACCTCGTACCCCCTTGGTTCCAGTGCGATTGTTAGTGCTTCGATTACTCCTAGCTCCGCTGCTACCCCCATCTTGAATAACCCCAGTGGTAGTTTAGAACCTTCGTAGGTTGGTTCGTTCATCTGCCTGAAGTATAGCCTCCGATTACAGACGAATGACTCTGTTGGGTAGAAGACTCCTGGTCTTCTGTCGTACCTCTTGGTTTTGGGCTGGAGCCCAAGCTCGATTTCTTCTTGAATGTTTATCATATGTTCACCTATCTGAAGCTGTCTAATGTCTGGTTGACTGGCACGTTGAACCTGAACATGATTGGAGCAAACATATGCTTCCAGATGTAAGACCGATGTTGTACCTTGATGTTGACTGACCCGTCGTCGTTTGCTACGACCACATCTGTCTTCTGGCCACCAACTTTCAGGTACCCAACTTTGTCTCCGACTCTTACGTCAGGCCCTTTCATTGCTGCTGCCCTGACATGAGGGGTCAACGTAGCGTACATCTCAATCGGCTTCTTCAAAGTCTTGAAGATAGCCATTCGATCGTCAAGTTCGCCGTTGTTAAACTGTCGTTTAGTCTCTTTGATGTATGCCCCCCAATTCTCATTGTTCAGCATCTTCAGGAGTAGTTTGTCCTGGAAAGTCTTCACTGCCTCTGGCCAGTCATGTCTGACGGACTCCAACCCACGTTTGTATAGGTAGTTGACTGGCTTTGTACCATCGTGAACAACTACTCCGGCGTATTTCTTCTTGGCAATGATCATCATTGCGTCGAAGTACTTCTCGACTTCCAAGTTGAATGTACTCTCGCCTGGCAAGTTGTACTTGTCTTTCGCCCACCGGTTGATGTAGTCGTTAGTCTCTTTGGCTAAGACGACTGCTTTCTCAACATTGTCGATCTGGACGAACACCGAATCGGTGTCTGCACCAACTACTTTGTACCCTTTAGACCGAACGAAGTTGATGGTTGCCGGAAGAAGCTCTCGTTCGACTGACTGGACATTTTGACAACACTCGAACTTGTAATGCCTTCCTCGATAGAACCCAGTGGCACCGAACAACGAGTTGATCAGGACTTTGATACTGTGGTACCTCCATACCATAGCCTTTCCTTCGAATGAATCTGGGTCGGCTTCGGCTTTGGCTTTCCCCATCTCGGTCTTCAGATGCATTAGCTCTTTGATGGTGTCGACGACGTATGACGTCTGCTTCGAACTGAACGACCCGATTGGCGCTTTGATGTCACCGGAGCCATCGTCCACATACGTGTCTGGTCCGATGTTCAACGACCTCATGATGTTAGGGTATAGCGAGGAATAATCCAAAATCGCTACGTTTTTGACGATCCCTGTTATTGGTGGTTCCATGACCAAACCACCAACATAAGTTGGTCGTTTTACTTCCTTCCTCGTCGGAACAACGATGCCTCGTTTGTTGGCGTTCTTGGTGAAGATCGTATCGACTCCACGCAGGATGCTCATCTTAGACATTCCGTTTTCGTCGAGGTAGAAGTGCTCGTTAGGGAAAGTGTTGCAACTTTGACATATCGAAAACAGGAAGTTTATCAACTGGTACTTCTTCTCAATCGCCGACGTTATCTTGGCGTCCATCATGTTGTACTTGATCAACGTGTCGACATCGTTCTCGAAGAGGTCCTTGAGGTTAGCCACGTCGACATCAAGCTTAGCCATACCAAGATCTTCGACCTTGGCTATGTTGTCCAGCGAGAATGAGGACTTTTCAACCAAAGTAACGAACTTGTACAATGCCAGGAAATCCAGGTCGATGATCTGGAATTCGTCTACGTCGATGTCCAGCCATTTGCACCGGTTTTTGATGTACGGCCAGTCGAACCTTTGTGAGTTCCACCCACCAATGATACGATACTGCATTGCCAGGTCGAGGAACTCCTGGATAAGCCATCCTTCGTCTCTGTCACAGAAGACGAATTCGTTCCCATCTTGGTCTACTGCGCAGATCGACAGGATACGATACTTTGCTTCTTCTGGTTCAGGGAACTCGTCGCCTGCCTCGACCTCTATGTCGTATACCAAGTGTTGCTGTGGCATGGTAACTCGTAAGTCGAGGTCGATAGCTACCCGTTGGCCGAAGGGGATGTCGCCTTCGAACGTCTCAATCCCATGCCGTTTGCAATCCTCAACCATGTCCTTGACCTTGTAAGGAGACGAACATTCGATTTTCTCGACCCCACCTTGGTTGTTGTCAACGTAAAAATAGGGTAAGAAAGGAGCTGGGACTTCCTCGACCTTGTCTGGCCGAAGAATCTTCAACATCGTCTTGTTGTTATGTTTGTCCCAGTACCATCGCATAGAATACATGTTTACCTCACATACCGGTTGACATTCTCCTCGTTGACATACAAGTGAGCACATGAGATGTGCACTGTGAGCTTTCCAAGGTCCAGAGGGATTAACCTGGGGGACTGATTTAACGTGTCCTGTATGGTCTTCTGCAGGCTTCTGGTGGCATAGATGTCGTATGGCAGCACTCCATCAAGGTCACTCGACCTAAGGAATAGCTCAGCATTGACTGCACCATCTCTGACGAAGAACTGAACTGCCAGGATGCAAGCAATGTTGTATGGATGGTAGTCTGCCTCGAGGATTCTTGCTCTTCTAGTCGACAGGTCACCTTTGAGAAGTTCGATGATGCCATTCATCTCGAACTCGACCTTATGTCGAATATGAAGAAGACGCATGTCAGCAAACTCGATGTCTAGCCCTTCCAAGAGGTCTGCCTTTGGTGAGACGTCGACCATGATGTCGAAGACTTCGTGCGTCTGTTTGTCACGAACCGTTGACAGCTTCCCACATTTCCAAACGTACTGTTTCATCGTCTCGAAGTCAGCCATCTCACGAACTGTGAAGATGCGAGGGCAGTTCATTTGAACGACCCTCCTACTAAGTCAATGCAACTCTGGATGTCTTCCTCTAGCATGTGGCTCAGACCAAGGTGTTTGTCCTTCTTGACTGCGTCGATGACGATGCCTTCCCAGTCGTTCTTGCCAGGGATCGATAACCCAGTGTCGTGGCTAATCTCAGCTGCCGAAGAGCAAGACCGGTTGAACTCGGCGTACTTTTCACCACCTGCTACTGGATGGCGTCCGCACCCAGTAAAGAGGCACCCAAATAACTCCGATAGGCCGTACTGCTGATGGTACTGGCAAGACTTCGACCAGTCGCATCCTGGACGCATGAATGCTGCCAGGAGAGGATACTCCTTGCTGATGGCGTCACGAATGAGCCACATCACTGCCACGGTATCAAACTGTTCGCAGAACTTCATCCTCTGGAAGGACATGTTCTGGAGAGCCAGATAGTTAGCAGACATCACCCATCTATGGACCGTACCCATAGGAAGGATAAACCTCGCTGACTGCCAGGACTCATGGCAACTCCTGACTGTCGTTTCGTAGGCGTCCTTTGCTGCCTTGAATGCTTTGGTGTGTGCTTCGAGCTGTTCCTCGTCGGCCGCCACTTCGTTAGGAATTCTGAGCGAAGCATCCATCCAGTCGTTGTCGCGAGTACCAATGGAGTTGATGCCCACACCAATCCTATGGCGAGCGTACTGGTCGAACGCTGCCCTTGACGCTCCTTCGATGGCAAAGGTGAACTTTGGTGCCTCGAGGACTTCGGCTAACGTCTTACGACTGAGAACTGCCAGGAGAGTTGTCAAAGCACCTTTGTCGGATACTCTTTCGTACTTCCCTTCCCAGTTTTCGGCGTTGCCCCATGTTGCGGTGACACCATCGAAGATAGCTCTGTAAGGGTCTGTCGGCCAGTCAAGCATCTTCACTTCGATGCCTTCGCTGCCAAAGAAGATTTCGTCTTTACGTTCCATGCCAGACGATGGGTTAGTTCCCATCGTCGCTCTAAGGTTTCTGATTTCGTCTGAATTCATTGTTGTTCCTCGGTTAGTTTATTCGTTGTCGTTTAAGCAAGCTTTCTCGATTATCTTACGAACTAGCTTGAATGATTCCAGGTCTTCGCTCTTTTCGGAGTTGACTTTTACTGCCCGAAGACCTGCTAGTTTCATCC
>Ga0265294_10000883_pt1 | contig 40472 bp, 39 predicted proteins | sample MunlanPumphouse3_FD_192504 | JGI IMG/M metagenome (GOLD analysis project Ga0265294, IMG submission 192504) | Groundwater microbial communities from a municipal landfill in Southern Ontario, Canada - Pumphouse #3 | ecosystem: Environmental > Aquatic > Deep subsurface > Groundwater | place... | reverse complement strand
CATTCTTTAAATTTTGGACGCAACAAAACACACGCAAATTTATCATTACGCATGAAACAGTCTGGTTTTTAAAAAATTCTTTGAGATCAGACCTCAGAAAGTCGTTTCAGGGAAAACATCCCGCCAAAGGCCTGCACTGTGCGGGCGATATCCTTGCCTGCCATTGCTGAAGAACGGGTACCGTCGGCTTCGGTGTGGTCTGAAGGCCCCAGAGGGGAGGACAGATTTCCTTGCTGATCCTTTTTTTACCGGCATGGACAAGTGTACAGCAACGGCGCCACCCTGGTCGTGAATAACCGAAACAAGTTTTTTCAGTCCGGGAAGCATGGCATCGGAATGAATGCCCATTTGCCGGGAACCTGCCTGGCCTTCAGGCAGAACGTAGGCATGGCCTGTAATGATAAGCCCGGCATCACCCCGGGCGAGTTCAGCCATACATTGCTGTGTTACCGTTCCGTCATGGCCTCATAGGTTGCCAAGCGTACAAAACGATTTTTCCGGTTCATCCCCTGAAGGGTGGTTGGTTCAAAAAGTTCGGACATAGTTTGTTTCTCGGAGGTAATATCTTTTCTATTTTATCATAATGTCACTGGTATGAGGTATCGTTTTTGGAGTTTATTCGATAACTTTGCCAAAGAGCGGACAAATTGCAACTAAAGAATCTCCCATTCGATACCATCGGATGGGAGATTCTTTAGTTGGAGACGTCGCGTCTTCTATGCGATTTTTTATAGAGAAGTCTTGGAAGGGGGAAAGGATGTAGTCTTCTGTACCAGAGATTTTGACCAGAAACATGGCTGAGGCCCACAGAACAAGCATGGAGAGCATCTGGTTGGACCAGCCAAAATAACGCCAGACGATTTTGAAATCAACCTGGGTGGTCAGGAAGGCGATGACGAATAGAAAAACGGCAATGAGGGTGTGGGCCATGACCTTGCGGTCATCCACGGGGAAAAAGGCGATTTTTTTAGGAGGCAGAATTTTGACTCGGCCGTTATGTTCCACTGGAATGCGGAGAAGATCTCTCCCTAGGGAGCTGTGAGGGATCCGTCAAGGAAAGAGCCCATGGCAGGGCGAGAAGTTTGCGTGCATCTCGTGGTTTTTGCAGTGCATTTATGCATACGCACCCAAGGTTCTGGTGTGCACAAAATGTGTGCATTTTTTGACATAAGAAAGTTATTTTTTGATATCTCAATGGCTTATATGTTTTCTTCTTCTTGGCATATAAAGTGCTAAAAGGCGGCATATGCATTTTGCATTTTCTTAACTGCGATACACTACGAAGTGGATCAAAGCCACAGGATATCATTATGAAAAGAACCCTCACTACCTGTCCCTATTGCGGCTCAGGGTGTACTTTCTACCTTGAAGTAGAAAATAATACGATTGTTAAAGTGATCCCGAACACAGAAAATGCTGTGAATAATGGATCACTCTGTTCCAAAGGGCATTTCGGAATGGATTTTGTACAAAGCAAAGATCGCCTGACAACACCGCTTATCAGAAAAAACGGTACCTTAACTCCTGTAAGCTGGAAAGAGGCCTATACGTTTACAGCCTCCCGTCTTCTCAAATATTCCAAAGAAAATGGTCCCAACAGTGTCGCAGGATTCAGCTCTGCCCGTTGTTCCAATGAAGAAAACTATCTGATGCAGAAAATGATGCGGACAGTCCTTCATACGAATTCTGTGGATCATTGTGCCAGGCTTTGACACGCTCCCACGGTGGCCGGTCTGACCACAACACTTGGAAGCGGCGCAATGACAAACTCCATCTCGGAACTCGATGATATGGGTCCCGGGGATACCATATTTGCCATCGGCACCAACACCACGGAATGTCATCCCATCATAGGTATCGGCATGGTACGGGCCGTCAAACGGGGGGCGAAACTTATTGTTGCTGATCCCCGGGCCACCACTCTGACCCAACACGCCGATGTCTGGCTGCGTTTAAATCCAGGAAGCGATGTGGCTCTTCTCAATTCCCTGGCCCATGTCATCCTTTCCAACGGTTGGGAAGCGACCTCGTATATCGCAGAGCATACGGAAAACATCGAAACCTATAAAGAAGTGGTGAAAAACTATCCCCCGTCTGTGGCGGAAAAAATCACCGGCGTTGCAGCCAAAGATATAGAAGCTGCGGCCCGTATGATTCACGAGAGCGCCAACGTCGCCACCTATTATACCATGGGCATCACCCAGCACACTTCGGGCGTTGATAATGTCATGGCGGTTTCCAATATTGCTATTCTCACGGGAAATATTGGACGTCCCAAAACAGGCGTCAATCCTTTGCGCGGCCAGAATAATGTTCAGGGTTCGTGTGACATGGGTGCACTCCCTGATGTTTTTCCCGGCTATCAGAAAGTCTATCGTCCTGAAATCCGTGAAAAATTTTCCAAGGCATGGGGAGTGGAAGTTCCTGAGCTGGAAGGTTTGACCATTCCGTCCGTGTTTGAGGGGATCGAGAAGGACGAAGTGAAAGCTGTCTATATCTTTGGCGAAAATCCCCTGCGCAGTGATCCCGACGTCAACCATGTCACCCATTGCCTGGAGAACGTTGAATTTCTGGTGGTCCAGGATATTTTTCTTACGGAAACCGCAGCCATTGCCGATGTTGTTCTGCCGGGAGCCACCTTTGCAGAAAAAGACGGTACCTTCACCAGCGCCGAGCGCAGGGTTCAGCGTATCCGTAAAGCGGTGGAACCTGTGGGCCAGAGCAAACCTGACTGGCGCATCCTTATGGAGCTCATGCAGGCCATGGGCTACGCCAAAAAATATAGTCATCCCCATGAAATTTTTGACGAAATGAGTCAGCTTACTCCCACGTATAAAGGCATCACCTACAAGCGACTGGAAAAAGAATCCCTCCAGTGGCCCTGTCCCGAACCCGGTCATCCGGGAACTCCCATCATGCATAGAGGGGACTGTATCCGTGGAAAAGCCCGGTTTGTTCCTGCAGAGCACCGTAGCCCCGCAGAAATACCTGACGCCGAGTATCCTCTGAGACTCACCACAGGACGGGTGGTTGCCCATTATCATACCGGTACCATGACGCGTCGCTGCTGGGGCCTGAATGGTGTGGCTCCTCACGAAGTTGTGGAAATACATCCGGATGATGCCGCCCATCTTTCCATCAAAAACGGTGACTCGGTACGGGTGAAATCACGTCGGGGCGAAGTTGAAACCTTTGCAAAAGTTACGACGCGGGTCATTCCCGGTCTGGTCTTCATGACCTTTCACTTTTCGGAAAGTTCGGGAAATATGCTCACCACCAGTGCCTGCGATCCCGTGACGCAAACACCGGAACTCAAAGTCTGTGCCGTCTCTGTAGAAAAAATACCCAAAGCACGTCGAACATCATCTCGCAGCTAGGAAGACCAATGAAAATACCGTATCAGCTCAATCCTTTTGTGGTTGCCGACCCTAATAAATGTATCGGATGCAGAGTGTGCGAACTGGCCTGTTCCACCGTCCACGCTCATGAAAAAAAACCCCTCACCGTAGGAAGTATGAAGAATCCTTTGCAGCCGCGTCTTTATCTTGTGCGGACAATCTACGGCTCCGTTCCTGTCCAGTGCCGTCATTGTGAAGATGCGCCCTGTGCCAATGCCTGCCCTGTGTCTGCCATTGTGCAGAAAGACGGGGCGATCTGCATTAATGAAGAGCTCTGCATGGGATGCAAAACATGCATACTTGCCTGTCCCTTCGGAGCTATCACACTGATGCCCGTCTTTGAAGAAGGGCATCCTGTACAGCAGAATGTGGCTATAGCTCTGGACGAGTACAGTAATGAAATGGTGGGCTACAAACAGCTCCAGGTTGCCGGAAAATGTGACCGTTGCATCAACCTGGAACATCCGGCCTGTGTGGAAAATTGTCCGGAGCACGCGTTACAGCTCATTGTCCCTGAAAATCATCGGGATGCCCGTATGCAGGAAGCGGCTCTCAGCCTCGGATTCATCGTCAAAGACTGCTTTTCCTGAACGAGGTCTTCTTCAGAAGAATCCAGAAGAGCATGGGGGAGCAGCTGATAGCTTCTCCTTTTGCATAACATTCCAACCACATAAAAAAATGACATTACCTATTGTTTCAATAGACAAGGAACTTTGCACCGGCTGTGGCAGATGTAAAACCGTATGCCCTGTTGACGCCATTTCCGGTTTGCCCAACCTCCCCCACGTTGTGGATGCCTCCGTGTGTATTCTATGCGGGCAATGCGTGCAGATCTGCAGCGGCTATGATTCTCCTCTGGAAGAATATGCCACGAGCAGAGAAGAACGTCTGGCTCAGCGGGGTATGCTGCCTACAACGACTGAACCTCTCTTTGCAGCCCATTATCGGGGAGATCTTTTTCCCCTCATGGCCGCTCTCCATCGTAAGAAAACCTTTACTGTCGTGCAATGTGCCCCTGCAATCCGTGTGGCTGTGGGCGAGGAGTTCGGGCTGCCTTATGGAACCCTTACTCCGGGGAAACTTGCAGCCGCCTTGCGCAGACTGGGCTTTGACAGGGTGTACGATACGAATTTCGGTGCTGATGTGACCATCATGGAAGAAGGGGCCGAGCTCATCGATCGTATAAAGAACAACGGAAAACTCCCCATGTTCACCTCCTGCTGTCCGGGATGGGTGAAATTTCTGGAAGACCAGAACAGTGATCTTCTGGAACATCTTTCAAGCTGTAAATCTCCTCAGCAGATGGCCGGGAGTCTTTTTAAAACTTATGGTGCCAAGATCGATGGCGTTGATCCTGCAAACATATTCAGTGTGGCCGTCATGCCCTGCACCTGCAAAAAGTTTGAATGTGAACGACCGGAAATGAATGTGGATGGCTGCCGGGATGTCGATCTGGTCATCACCACCCGCGAACTGGCCCAGCTTATCAAACATGCTGACATTGATTTCCTTGCGCTGCCTGATGAGGATTTTGACAGCCCCATGGGATGCTATTCCGGTGCCGGCAATATTTTCGGGACCACGGGGGGCGTTATGGAAGCGGCCCTTCGCAGTGCCTGCGAACTCCTCACGGGGAAACCTCTTCCTTCTCTGGATCTGGAATATGTACGTGGCGGGGAAGGTATCCGAAAGGCAACCATTCAGCATGAAGGTGTGGAACTGCGCGTGGCCATTGTTGCGGGTCTCGCCCATATAGAGCCGATCCTTGAGGATATACGTACGGGAAAGGCTGATTTTGATTTTTTGGAAGTTATGTGCTGCCCTCTGGGATGCGTAAGCGGCGGTGGTCAGCCCAAGGTCCTCCTGCCGGCACAGATGGAGGAGGCACACGCCAGGCGCAAAGCCGGGCTGTACGCTCACGACCAGATGCTGCCTACCCGCAAATCCCATGAAAATCCTGAGATCATCAAACTCTATAAAGATTTTCTGGGGAAACCTCTGGGCCATAAGCCGCATCATCTTTTGCATACAGACCATATCAAAAATCAGGGGAAATAATGAATACATTTATTGCAGGTGACGCGGAACTGTGCATCGGATGTCAGGCATGCATGATAGCCTGTGCCAGTGCCCATGAGAATATTTCAGTGAAAGAACTGCTAGAGCAGCGGGTGCCCTTTCATTCGCGTGTGACGGTTATCAATGTTCCTGAGGTCACCGTCCCCGTACAGTGCCGGCAGTGTGAAGATTCCCCCTGTGCCCGGGCATGTCCGGTGAATGCCATTGTCCAGCGGGGATCGCATATGGAAGTCATCAAGGACCGGTGCATCGGATGCAAAAGCTGCGTTCTGGCCTGTCCTTTTGGGGCCATCAAGGTGGAAGAAGATCCCGCATACCGGGCAGGCGTGCTCATGCACATGACGGATGACACACACCAGGATGTTGAGAAGTCTCTTTTTATTGTGGAGAAATGTGACCTCTGCGCCCATGCCGGACAACCTGCCTGTGTGGCCATCTGCCCGGCCCACGCTCTGCATCTGATAGACCCGGAGACCATTCAGCAAAAAATTGCTGCACGCCGTAACCACGCTGCGTCGCAGCTTGGACACTACCCCAAGGGCTTCCTGCACACTGGTACAAACGGTCAACCGGGGAAATTCAGCGATGCCTCACGACAGCAAAACCGGTGAACAAACCTCGTTGGATGTTTCATCCTCTGAGATTGTCAGGAAATTTCAGCCCGATGGAACACTCACCTTTGTGAATGAGGCCTGCTGCAGATTCTATAAAAAAACGTCTGAAGAAATAGTTGGCCGCAACCTGGCTTCTTTTCTTTCAGCAGATGATCAGAATGAGATCATTGCCGCGATCTTTTCCATGACGCCCGAACATCCTGAAGTTGTAACCCGTCCTCAATATATCAATGCGGATGGGAAGGTCCGGTATGTAAAATATACAAACAGGGGCATTTTTCGAGCGGATGGAACGATCATTGGGTATGAATCTACAGGGAAGGAAGTCGTTGATGAAAATCCCTCGGATGCTCCCACAAGCATTCCCACAGATATTGGTAAAACGTCTTCCCGTACACGTGTCCATGCCAATGCTTTTTTGCAAGAAAAAAACATCGGCATTTTCTCAGAAGAAATGTTTGAGATTATCTGTCATGCCGAAAAATACCACACCGATCGGTCCATCCCCGTACTTATTGAAGGGGAGACCGGTGTGGGCAAGGAAATCATCGCCCGGATCATCCACTTTGGGCAGGGGAATTCTCTCCTGCCTTTTGTGGATATCAACTGCACGGCCATTTCTTCCTCCTTATTTGAAAGTGAGCTTTTCGGCTATGAGTCGGGGGCCTTCACCGGGGCCGTGAACTGCGGAAAGCGAGGAAAGCTGGACTGTGCACGGCGAGGGACGCTGTTTCTTGATGAAGTGGCAGAAATTCCCGTGGAGCTTCAGGCCAAACTGCTGCGCGTTCTGGAGGAAAAGCATTTTTATCGGGTCGGGGGCCTGCACAGCATCTCTACGGATATTCGCATCATTGCAGCCAGCAACCTGGATATAGATAAAAATGTAGGGGCAGGAACCTTCCGTCAAGATTTATATTACAGGCTTAAAGTCGGACATATACGGATACCTCCCTTACGCGAACGCAGAAATGATATTTTACCGCTGGCCCAGATGCTGCTGCGCCTTGCTTCGAAAAAACGAAATAAAGGGTTCCGCAATATAAGCTCCGCCGCGTGTGAACTTCTTCTGAATCATCCGTGGCCTGGGAATATCCGTGAATTGAAAAACCTTATGGAGTGGGCGACTTTTATGTATGATGCTCCTCTTCTTCTTGCGGAACATATTCAGCATCGTCTCACTATTCCAGGGGGCGATTCGTTGCTGACGTCTTCGTCTTCAAAGAAAAAAATACTCGTGAAAAAGAACATTACGGCAATAGATATTCATAACACAATCAACCGATGCGGGGGCAACAAAACCCGCGCGGCTCGTGAGTTGGGTATTTCCTTGCGCACACTCTATAACCGTCTGGAACACCAGAAACAGGATATATAGGAGACTTTTTATGGACGCTCAAAAGAAAAGCAATAGAGATTGGAAAAACCATCTCATACAACAAGACGAAATTGATCGATATCTAGATAACGGCAAAGATTTTATTGATGATGATGCCATTGAAGCCGAAATTATTGCTCAGGCAGGAGCTTCCCCGGAGCGCATCCGTGCTATCCTGGAAAAAGCCCACGACATTAATCTGATGCCCGCAGAAGATGTTGCGGCGCTTGTCAATGTAACTGACCCGGAATTGCGCAAGGAAGTGTATGACGCTGCCTGTGAAATTAAAAAACAGGTTTATGATAATCGTCTGGTGACATTTGCTCCTCTCTATTGTGGCAGTAAATGTGTGAATCTTTGTAAATATTGTGGATTCTGTAGTGACAATCCTGATGTGGAACGTCGTGTTCTCAGCATGGATGAAATTAAAAAAGAAGCAAGGGTTTTAGCTGGAAAAATTGGGCATAAACGCCTTGTCATGGTGTACGGTGAGCATCCGGAAACCGATGCCCAGTACATTGCTGACAGTATGAAAGCCGTTTACAGCGTCAAGATACCAACCAAACACGGATTTGGACAAATCCGACGGGTCAATATCAATGCAGCCCCCCTTCCTATTGATGACTTGAAACTTCTTCAGGAAGCCGGAATTGGAACCTATCAGGTATTTCAGGAAACCTATCATAAAAAAACCTATCGGGAAGTTCATCCGAAAGGAACGCTTAAAGGAAACTATCTGTGGCGGTTGTATGCCCTGCATCGTTCCATGGATGCCGGCATCGATGATGTTGCTGTCGGTGCGCTGTTCGGTTTGTATGACTGGAAATTTGAAGTGATGGGATTGGTTGCTCATGCTGCAGATCTCGAAAAACGCTACGGCCTTGGCCCCCATTCTGTTTCTGTTCCCCGTCTTGAACCCGCAGAAGGCACTGATTTTTCCTGGGTGAAACACTGGGTGAACGATGACGACTTTAAATATCTTGTAGCTGTTTTGCGTGTTGCAATCCCCTATGCAGGTTTGATTGTAACAAACCGTGAAAAGCCTGCAATGCTCGATTCCGTCATTGATATGATTACACAACGCGATGCTGATTCCAGAATTGGAATCGGTGCGTATGCCGATGCCTTCCCGGATGAGTCAGATACTTCTGATGGCCATCAGGAAAGCGAGCGGCAGCAGTTTGTTCTCGGTGATATGAGAAGTCTGGATACTGTTGTGCAGGAAAGCATAAAACGTGGACATATCGTCTCCTTCTGCACCGCAGGCTATCGTTGCGGGCGTACGGGTAACAAAATCATGACCTTGTTGAAAACAGGAAAAGAGGGCCGTTTCTGTAAGATGAACGCCATTTTGACGTTGCAGGAATATCTTGATGATTTTGCCAGCCCTCAGACAAAAGTCATGGGTGATGAACTTATCAACAAAGAGCTTGATGAGATTGAAGATCGACCTTCAGACTTTACCGCAGCCCAGGTGGTTGAACTAAAAAAAGCTCGCACGCGTATTCAGAATGGTGAACGTGACATTTTTTTCTAGAACAACGGGAGGCTCTGCCTCCCTTTGTAAGGAAACGCTACCATGACCCCGACAAAAGCCTCATGAGAGCAGCCTTTGGAGACACGCTTCAACGTGTGATCCATGCGGCTGTTGAAGCCGATCTGGTTTTTCTTTTGCAAACAGCAGATCCTGAAGAGCAGGATCTGCTGTATAAAAAAGCGGCAGAGATACGCGACGAGTACTGTGGTCCGCGCATGGTTCTGCGTGGCTTACTCGAGATCTCAAGTTTCTGTACCAATACCTGCCTGTATTGCGGATTAAACCGGACGAATAAAAAAGCGAAGCGGTATAAGCTTTCTTTCGACCAGATTTTAGCCTGTACTGATCGTATATGGCGGGCTCACATCAAAACAGTCGTCATGCAATCCGGCGAAGACAGTATGCCTGCTGAAGATTTAGCAGCTCTTATACAAGAAATAAAATCACGCTACGATATGGCTGTGACCCTTTCTGTAGGTGAGCGTTCGCGAAAAGACTATGCATGTTGGAAAAAAGCCGGTGCCGACCGTTATCTGCTGAGAATCGAAAGTTCAGATCCTGCTTTGTATGCAAGCTTGCACCTGGATCGCAGTGTCAGAACACGTATCCGTTGTTTGGATGATTTGCAGGATCTAGGCTATCAGACAGGCAGTGGATTTATGGTCGGGGTGCCAGGGCAGACACTTAATCATATTGCACGAGACATCCTTTTTATGGCTGAACGCGATTATGATATGATCGGTATTGGCCCCTTTATCCCCCATCCTGATACACCGTTGAGAGACGCTCCCATCGGTACGATACAACGCACAATGAATGCAGAAGCCCTGACAAGAATAATAAATAAAAAAGCATGGTTACCAGCGACAACGGCGGCGGGAAGTTTAGACAGAGACTACCGTGCAGACGTTTTGAAAGCTGGAGCCAATGTTATTATGCCCAATTTTTCACCAGCAGATGTTAAAAAGAAGTATGCCATTTACCCTGGTAAAAAATGCATTACCGAAAAAGTGGAAGACTATGCAGAAGAGATGCAGGCCCTTGCTTCCGCTGCATCATTGACGGTGGATTATTCACGAGCAGACTCGTTGAAATTATGAAAGAACCCATAAACGTTATCGCATAAAGAGTGAGTACCTTTTTGAATTCCGAAAATTGCCTGTTTAAAATCCCTAGGGGGGTCGTCATCCGAAAAGGGCACCCACAGGGGGGTGCCCCTACGTACAATAACGGTGGTGCTATGTTCAAACGAATCTTTACTAAAAAACCTTCTATGGAATAATAAAGAACTACTTATGAAAAATACAACTCCCCGCGGTTCCCGACTTGTGATCACGCTTCTGGGACGGCGCAATGCCGGAAAATCCAACGTTCTCAATGCGCTCTGCGGCCAGGATGTTTCCATTGTTTCCGATCATGCCGGCACAACGACGGATCCCGTTCTCAAACATTACGAACTCATTCCTCTGGGTCCGGTTTCCTTTTACGATACAGCAGGCATTGATGATACAGGGGACTTGGGTGCCTTGCGGATAGAGGCCACCAAAAAAATTCTCCGCCGCTCGGATATGGTTCTTTTCGTTGTGGGAGGCCAGGAGATTTCTTTGAAAGATAAAGAAGAAATCCGTAGGTTGCAGCAGGAAAAAATTCCTTTTATTTTTGTCTATAACAAGACAGATCTTCTCCCTATGTCTCTGGGTGACCAGGCGTTCTGCCAGGATCAATCGATCCAGTGCATTGAGGTCAGCGCCTTGACTGGTGCGGGAATTGATGAACTCAAAGCCGTTATCATTGATCGCGCTCCTGCGTCTTTCAAGAACATGCCTCCTTTGTTGGGTGATCTTATTTCCCCGAAGGATCTCATTGTGTGCGTGATCCCCATCGACCTATCCGCTCCCAAAGGTCGAATTATCCTTCCCCAAGTACAGGTGCTGCGAGAAATACTTGACTACGGAGCCATTGGCATAACCACTCAGGCTACGGAACTGAGGGAAACCCTCGCTTCCCTCAAAAAAATACCAGCACTGGTCATCACCGATTCCCAGGCTGTCGAGCAAGTGGCCCGGATAGTTCCCGACGCCATTCCTCTGACAACTTTTTCTACCCTGTATGCTCGCTATAAAGGTGATTTCCCCACCTTGCTTGCGGGCACCGCTTCTATTGATCACCTCAAAGATGGCGATACGGTGCTCATCGGCGAGGCCTGTTCTCACCACGTTGTTTCCGATGATATCGGCCGAGTAAAACTTCCCGCGTGGCTTAAAAAATATACGGGGAAAAATCTCTCCTTTGATTTTGCTGCAGGATATGATTTTCCTGAAAATCTGCAAGAATACAGCCTGGTTGTTCATTGCGGTGCATGCATGTTAAACCGTACTGAAATGGTTCGCAGAATCAATTTTTGTGTCCGGAAAGGCGTGCCGATTACCAATTATGGGCTTGCTATTTCCAAACTGCAGGGCGTGTTTGATCGTATTGTTCAGGGGGTTCAGCCCCCGAAGATGTAAACGGTACTGACCGAGTTCGCCTCCCGATGCATCCCGATGGCGTATGCAAAAAGGGGAGGGCATACTGGTTCGACGTTCAGTTCGTTGCATTGGAAGACAAGGTCCATGCCTGATCCTCACCGGCAACCTTATATCCCAAAATATCATCCTGACCAGGTCTGAAGTTCTTGGTGTGTCCATCGTTGTCGTGTGTGATGACACCTATATCGTGGCCGAAAAAATGGAAAGGGAAACCCTGTGGTTTCTCTTTCCATTTTTTTATTCCAAACCAAAGACCATAAATAAAAATCCCGAGCGCAAAATCTCTCCCTATTTCTTGAGAAATAGGACCATTGATCACGCAAACCATGTATGGTGTGCAGATAATATCCCTCTCACTAGAGGATTTATGTACTTGGCTGCAATTATGGATTGGTATACCAGAAATTTTGGCTGAACCGATTTTTTGTATCAAGGCCTGATCTCCTTCAATGATGGAAACAAATCGTTGCAGGGTATCCAGGTCTCTGTACACGGTCATCAAAAGGAAATCCTTCCGTGTTTATATGCGCCCATTTGTTCCGGATGGTTTGCATCTCTTTGACAAAATGGCGATCTTCATGCGTCAGATGTACTTTTTTTGAAATTTCACACCAGTTCCCATTCAGTACCTGAAGGAGAGTCGCAAGATCCAAAACCTGACAAAGATGTCAACCCTGAGGGGCTGGTCCTTTGCTGTTGCTGGTAGGACAATTTACTCATGACTCCGGTTTGCCACCAGTCATCAAAAACAGCCGGCAATATATGTTCAAGGTATGCTGCAAGATCTTTTGCTGATTGGTTCAATAAATGTTGTAAACGAAGCTTGGGTGGCGGGATCGTGGAGGGGATTTCATGTCATGAGGAGGCTCTTTTGAGTATATGTCACATTGTAGGATTTTGAAAATTCGGTATCACAGTCCGACAGCGAAGTTAATACAATTTATTGAGAATAATTGTATGACGATAGTGGATAGATTTTTTGAGGATTGGATGAATGGATGATACGGGGGATTGGGTCTTGGTCTGGTCCTCTGTGTTTTTACCGGGAATGAGGACCAAAGACTCTAAATGGTTCCAATGAGAAGACGAATGATTTTGTAGGCGATTGCGACACGTTTATGTAAGTATTGTCGTACAGTAACTATCCACTCGGATTAGGATATCCAACAAGGTGATATACGTTACTAAAAAACCCGTAAAGGGAATCCCATTGGCTTCCCTTTACGGGTTTTTTGTATGAGACGAGTGGTCCGGTTATGTTCCGGCTAAACTCCTAAGGCCTCCTTGATGGCCGGAAAATCAACACTGGAGTTGATGATCTGAGTGGCTTGGTTGATCTTGACGATATCTCTGAGCTTGTGGCTCACCTGAATATTTTCCATCTTTTTAGCCACTGTATAGGTGTCATCGCGCACGACGACGATGGGCACGCCAAGGACTTCAGACCTGGTCAGGATGATATCGTTGGGATACAGGTTGCCGGTGAGGATCAGGCATGGGGCACCGCCTTCCAATGCAACCAGCTGAACGTCGGACCGGTCGCCGCCGACAATGATGGCCGCATTCTTGTGTTTCTTGAAATGGGTCATAAAGTTTTCGACCTGCATGGTCCCGATAAGAAAGTTTTCTACAATCTTGTCCGACTTAGAGCTCACGGAGATAATTTTGCCTCCGAGGCGGTTGGAAAGATCTCTGACGGTGATCCCCTTCATGATGGGATCGGGAGAGATTACTCCCAGAACGTTGACCCCGTTGTTTTTCAGGAAAGGTACGATAACGTTTTTGACCTCATCCATGACATGGATGGGGATATCGTTAAAGATGACTCCAACCAGAGAATCTCCGAGCTGCTCCTTGGCACACATGAGATAATCATAATTAAGTTCTTTGGAGTAGCGATCAATGAGAATGGTTTTCAGGCCCAGTTTTTTGACCAGACTGGGGCCGTCCACGCCGCAATATTTCCCAGAATGCAGAAAACTCCCCGAGCCGCCCAGGATCATGACGTCGCAGTCTGCACTCAGTTTGTCATAGGCTTCCTTGATCTTGAGCATAGGAGCCCCACACTCTCCAGCCAGGGCCTTGATTTTGAAATCATGGGTGATGACAACGGGAGTTACAAGGGTCGGATCTTCGTCAAGGCCTAATACTTCCTGAAGAAAAAAAGCGTCTTCATCACCAATTTTCTCGCCTGTTTTTCCGGGTACGGCTCCTACAGGTTTCATATACCCGACCTTGAGCCCTTCTTTTTGCAATTTCATGCCCAATGACAGAGCAATCATGTTTTTGCCGGCGTATCCGGTGGTCGATCCTATGTAGAGTCCAATCATACTGCCCCCCTTTGCGTTATGTTTGTGGATTCGGGCATCAATGCGAGGTTACTCAGAACTACCAAGATGTATGAATAGTACATAAAAAATAGATTCCAGGCACATCAAAAACGGTGATTGGTCAGGCGTTTTTGGTCATAGGCTATATCTTTGGGGTCATTGGTTCATCGTATGGTTTTACATCCTGTGAAGATGGGTCATGTAACGATTGTGTGGTATGGGCCAAGGGAGCGAGGTATCTATTTTGTTCCCTTGGTCATGTATATACATTTACACATTCAATGACAGCCGCACATCAGCCACAACAGCTTTGTCCTGATTGACCAGAATGGGATTGAATTCCGCCTCGTAGATTTCCGGAAAATCAAGTGAAAGCTGGGACATGATCAGCAGGATATTTTCGATGGCTTCGAAATTGACGGACCGTTCTCCCCTGACGCCCTTGAGAAGCATGTACGACCGGATTTCTCTGATAATATTTTGCGCATCCTCTTTACTCAGTGGAGCCAGCCTGAAGGATATATCCTTCAATACTTCCACATAGATACCTCCCAGGCCGAACATGAGCAATGGACCGAACTGATCGTCGCGCTTGAATCCGATAATGATTTCTTTAGCCCCTTGGGGTGCCATTTCCTGTACCAGACAACCGGAAATGATTGCTTCCGGGCGCATGCGCTGGGCTCTGGATGTGATATCCATAAAGGCTGCCCTGACGGCTGCTGCATCTTTGAGACCCACTTTTACTCCTCCCACGTCGCTTTTATGCGATATCTGAGGAGATGCAATTTTCAGGACAACCGGGTAGCCGATTTTTTCGGCAATGGCCACGGCCGCGTCACTGTGTCTGGCAAGACCCGTGCCTGGAACGGGCAGGTTGTAGGCATTGAGGATTTCCTGGGCCTGGAACTCTACGATTTCATTGGCGCCACGAGCTATGGCATCGGTAATAACCTTGCTTGCCCGTTCCTTGTCTCGGGGGACATCGACCATGGTGGGCTTGGTGCGATGCTGCCATTCATAGTATTTGTACATTGTTTCCAGACTTTCAATGGCCGGTTCAGGAAATGTATAGCATGGCAATCCTGCGGCTTGAAGCATTTTTTCACCGTCAGACACTCGTTTTTTACCCATGTAACAGGGGAAAACAGGCTTGTCGGTTGTTTTGGCCACCCGAATAATGGCTTCGGTGATGCCTTCAAGATCATCAGCAGCTGAAGATGTGGGAGTGAGCATGACCAGCACTGCGTGGATGTTGTCATCCTGGAGAACAATTTCAAGAGATTTGCCAAACGTTGTGGAGGTGGCATCTCCTGCAATGTCAATAGGGTTGTACAGGGAGGCGTAGGGAGGCAGAGCCTCTTTGAGTCTGCTGATCGTCGAGGAATGTAACGAGGCCATATTCAGTGTCGATTTTTCGCAAGCATCCGCAGCCATGATACCCGGTCCGCCAGCATTGGTAACAATGGCCAGGTTGGGGCCCTTGGGCAGCGGCTGTAGTGAAAAGGCCTGGGCCAGATTGAACAGGGTTGCAATGGAACCGGCTCTGATGACCCCAGCCTGGTTAAAGGCGGCGGAATAGGCGTTATCGGAACCGGCAATGGCACCGGTATGGGAAGAAGCCGCTTTGGCACCGGCCGACGTGGTTCCTGATTTGACCATGATCACCGGTTTGTTCTGGGTGACCTCCCGGGCCGTATTGATGAATTCTGTACCGGAACTGATATTTTCGATATATCCGAGGATGACCTTGGTGTCGGGGTCCTGCCCCAGATATTCGAGCATGTGACTTTCCGTGAGTACGGCTTTGTTGCCCAGACTGATAAATTTAGAAAAACCGATATTTTCTCCCAAAGCCCAGTCCAGAATGGAAGAACACAAGGCTCCAGACTGGGAGAAGAAGGCGATGCTCCCTGCAAGAGGTTTGCCCGAGGCAAAGGAGGCGTTTACCTGGTGCCCGATATTGATCATTCCCAGGCAGTTGGGGCCGATCAAGGCAATATGGTGCTTTTTGCACAATTCAGCCACGGCCATTTCCAATTTGTATCCTTCATGACCGACTTCCTTGAACCCGGCGGTTATGATGATCGCTGCCTTGGTATGCACAGTGGCCAGCTGTTCGAGGGCATCGACGACAAATTGTTTGGGAATGGTTAGGACCGCCAAATCCAGCCCGTCGGGCAGATCGCCGATGCTGTTGGTTACAGGCAGGCCGAGAATCTCCTGAGCCTTTGGATTGACCGGAATAAGTGTGCCTTGATAGTTGGCTTCGAGCATATTTGAAATAATGGTATGCCCGACTTTTCCCGGGGTTCCGGAAGCGCCGATAACAGCCACGGTCTGGGGACTGAACAATGCGTGGAGATTATATTCTGATTTCATCATACAATTCGCTTAGGCTTATGGTTAGTTTGGACGATGGGGCCGGAGAGGTAGGTATAAACGGTATAAACGTTGTTGAAGGGTAATTATTCTGCTTCAACTTTTCTGGTAAAAGCAGGCCTGTGTACCGGGGGTATGCAGGTCCATCAGGAATGGTTGTCCGACAAAATATATGTTGCCAATTCAAGGGGCGTACCGGCTGGTCGCCCGTTGTTGGATCGCCACGTATCGGGGCATATTTCGCGAAGATTCCCATGCAACAATCGTCTTTCGCGTGATGTACATGACCACAAATAGTGCTGTATCCGGGCGACCAACCGGTCGCCCCTACGGGAATAGCGATGCACCTCAACATTGTATACTACATTGTTGTTGCAAATGATTCAGGGGGAAAGGGCTTTTTGGCCTTTCCCCCTGAATCATTTGTTATTTTCCTGATCGGCCATCATCGCAGGAGCTGTTGGCTCCCTTGGCATTGGTGTGCTCTGCTGTGGCCGTTGCCTGGCAGAGCTGAACCCCGGAGGGATTTTCTGCTTTGGCTGACAGAACAGGGTCTGCAACCTGAGGAATGACGGGCTCGGCCTCGGCGAGACGTTTCAGGGTTTCATAGCGTTCGATGTAATCCTTTTCAATGGCCGTACGTAATTTTTTGGATTCTTCAGGAAAGGTCCGTTCCAGGAGTCCGTACCGGTTTTCGCCGGAGAGGAATTCTTGCAAGGTTCCGTCGGGTACCTTGGAATCCAGGATGAGGGGATTTTTACCTTCCCCGGTAAGCAGGGGATTGAAACGGTACAGAGGCCAGTAGCCCGCATTGACGGCAAGTTGTTCTTCACGCTGGGTTTTTCCCATACCTTTTCTGATGCCCTGGTTGATACACGGGGCATAACAGATAATCAGAGATGGTCCGGGATAGCTTTCGGCCTCGGTAAAGGCCTTCAGAAGCTGCTGCTTGTTGGCACCCATAGCCACGGATGCCACATAGACATAGCCGTAGGTCATGGCCATGCGTCCCAAATCTTTTTTGCCGGTCTTTTTACCTGAGGCTGCAAATTTGGCAATGGAGCCCAGAGGGGTTGCCTTGGATGCCTGCCCGCCGGTGTTGGAATATACTTCCGTATCCATAACCAGTACGTTGATGTCCTCGCCCGAAGCCAGAACATGATCCAGGCCGCCGTAACCGATATCATAGGCCCATCCGTCACCGCCAAACACCCAATAGGATTTTTTGGTGAACATGTCTTCCATGGATTTCAGTTCACATATCTGTTCGCTACACGGCACATTCTTAAGCAGTGCCTTGACCCGGTCGCCCTGAAGTTTGGATTCGTCGGCGTTATCTTTGCCTTTTAGCCATGCCTGCATGGCCTCTTTCAGGTCTGCAGGGAGTTCTGTTTCCAGGGCCTCGGTGATCTTGGCTGTCAGGGTATTCCTGCGCTGATTGATGCCCATGGAAATGCCGAATCCGAATTCAGCGGCATCTTCAAACAGGGAGTTGCCCCATGCCGGTCCATGACCGTTCTTATTTACGCAATAGGGCATTGCCGGGGCTGAAGCCCCCCAGATGGAGGAACATCCCGTTGCATTGGCAATGATCATGCGTTCGCCAAAGAGCTGGGTCAGGAGTTTGGCATAGGGGGTTTCACCGCACCCTGCACAAGCACCCGAGAATTCAAGAAGGGGCTGTTGGAGCTGACTGCCCTTGACGGAACTCCGTTTCATGAGATCGTCTTTGACAGGAATAGAAACGGCAAAGTCGAAATGGGGAATCTGGATTGTGGTCTGGGTGTCCAGAGGTTTCATGACCAGAGCCTTTTCCTTGGCCGGGCAGATATCCGCGCAATTGCCGCAACCCAGACAGTCAAGGGTGTTCACCTGGATACGAAAATGCAGACCCTTGACCTCCTTGCCCATGGCGGGCTTGGTGGCAAAGGTTTCCGGTGCCTTGGCCAGTTCCTCGTCCGTGAGGAGCACCGGGCGGATGGCTGCATGGGGGCAGACCATGGCGCATTGGTTACACTGGATACAATTGTCGACATTCCACTCCGGGACATTGATGGCCACACCGCGCTTTTCGTATTGGGTCGTGGCCATGGGAAAGATGCCGTCTGGGGCGAAGGCACTTACCGGCAGGGTGTCACCCTGCTGGACGATCATGGGATGCATGACATGTTTAATGAAATCGGGAGTTTTTGGTTCCTGAACCGGAGCATCCACCGCGTCCTTCCAGGATTCCGGCACCTTGATTTCGATGAGGTTTTCGATGGTCTGGTCAACAGCGGCAATATTCATATTGACGATTTTGTCGCCTTTTTTGCCGTAGGTGGTCTTGATGGATTCCTTAAGCAGTGTCACTGCCCGTTCAAAGGGGATGACCGCCGACAGATTAAAAAAGGCTGTCTGCATGATCATGTTGATCCGACCGCCCAGACCGACATTGCCAGCGATCTTGACTGCATCGATGATACAGACCTTGAGCTTTTTTTCGGCAATGGTCCGGCGCATGGATGCAGGGAGCTCTTTTTCCAGTTCTTCAGGGGACCAGTGACAGTTGAGCACAAAGGTTCCGCCTTCTTTGATGCCTTCCAGCACGTCATAAATATGTACATAGCTGGGATTATGACAGGCGATATAATCGGCAGAATTGATCAGATAGGTGGACTGGATGGGAGTTTTGCCAAACCGCAGATGGGAGACGGTCAAGCCGCCGGACTTTTTGGAGTCATAGGCAAAATAGCCCTGAGCATAGAGATCGGTATTGTCACCGATAATTTTGATGGCACTTTTGTTGGCCCCAACGGTTCCGTCAGAACCAAGGCCCCAGAATTTGCAGCGGACGGTTCCCGCAGGTGCGCTGGCAAAATGTTCCGGAACATCCAGGGAGGTCTCGGTGACATCGTCGGTGATACCTACGGTAAAATGATTTTTCGGGGTGTTGGCAAGCATGTTGTCAAAGACAGCTTTGACCATGTTGGGGCTGAATTCTTTGGACCCCAGACCGTAGCGACCGCCGGTGATGACCGGCATTTCACCCTGTTCCATAAAGGTGGTACAAATGTCCTGATACAGAGGTTCACCCAGAGCACCGGGTTCTTTAGTCCTGTCCAGAACCGTGATCCGCTCGGCCGTGGCCGGGAGGACGCGCAAAAAGGCCTCGGCGACAAAAGGTCTGTACAGTCTGACCTTGACCAGACCCACCCGTTCGCCATTATTGTTCAGGGTGTTGACCACCTCTTCAATGGTCTCGCAGGACGAACCCATGGCAACGATGACACGGTCGGCCTCGGGATGCCCGACATAGTCGAAGAGTTTGTACTCGCGTCCGGTCAAAGCAGAGACTTTGCGCATGCAATTGGTTACGATCCTGGGGAGTTGCTCATAATAGGCGTTGGCTGCTTCGCGTCCCTGAAAATAAATGTCCGGATTCTGGGCTGTACCCCGGATATGCGGATGCTCCGGGTTCATGGCCCGGGCTTTGAACGCTTTGATTTTATCGTAGTTGGCCAGGGCAGCCATATCTTCATAATCGATAATTTCAATTTTCTGGATTTCGTGGGAAGTCCTGAACCCGTCAAAAAAATGGGTGAAGGGCAGGGAGGATTCCACCGCGGCCAGATGGGCTACCAGGGCCAGGTCCATGACTTCCTGGACAGAGGCTGATGCCAGCATGGCAAACCCTGTCTGGCGGGTGGCCATAACATCGGCATGATCGCCGAAAATGGAGAGGGCATGACCGGCAATGGCCCGGGCGGTCACATGGAAGACGGCGGGAAGGAGCTCACCGGCAATCTTGTACATATTGGGGATCATGAGCAGGAGTCCCTGGGACGCCGTAAAGGTGGTTGTCAGCGCGCCTGCGGCAAGAGAACCGTGGACCGCAGCTGCGGCACCGGATTCAGCCTGCATTTCCCGGATGGTCAGGGTCTGTCCAAAAATATTTTTACGGCCCTTGGATGCCCATTCATCTGCAATTTCGCCCATGGTCGACGACGGGGTGATGGGATAAATGGCGGCAGCCTCACTCATGGCATAGGCTACATGGGCAGCAGCGGTGTTACCGTCCATTGTTTTCATCTTTTTGGACATGAATATACTCCTTAACTGTTAATGATGAATCAGAAAGAAAAAACTGAAAACGGACGGACGAATTTAGGGCAAAGCAAACGATGGTGCACGTTGCCTAGACTTTCTGTCCGTGATCTCAAATTGCAGAACAGATGCGAATAACTATGTCTGATTACAGACTAAAAAAAACAAAAAAAATATCAGGATTCCCTTGTGTTGTCTAATAATTTCCCAAGGGCGATATAAGCTGTACTTAGGGGGGAAGCTTGTACAATAGCACCTTTATATAGAAAAAAGAGGCCGGAAACAAGGGAAAAAGAAAATATACCTCAAGGATGATTTCCCAAAGTATCCCTTTTTTTTGTTCCGCTATACAGAACAAAGGCAATGACAATCAGGGGAGTGGTGAGAAGCAGCCGTTTGGCGGTTTTGATCTGAGTCTCAGTGCCTCAAGAAAAGTGCGGTAGGACGTCATGCGGGTTAAGCACTCCATTGAATATCTGGAAGCCTAGCCTTGTGCATGCTAAACAAAGAATTTAACAATACCCAGGCAGATGGCCGCGTATAGCCCTCCGATGGCGTCATCGAGCATGACCGACCATCCTCCGGGAAGCCAGGTTTCCGATGCGTGGATGGGCCAGGGTTTGGCAATATCGAAGATGCGGAACAGAACAAAGCCGATGAACAGCAGAAGGGGAGAAAGCTGGGGAAAGAAAAGGTAGGTGGTCCAGAGCCCCAATAATTCGTCGATGACGACGCAACCAGGATCTTTTTTTCCCAAAAGTGTCTCGGCCCTGGATGCGGCCAGACTTCCCAGGACAAAAATAGCCCCAAGGACAATGCTTCTGTAGCCTGTGGAAAGTGGCAGAAATGCGAAGGGTGCCATGAGCATGGCCACCAGAGACCCCCAGGTCCCGGGTGCTTTGGGACCACGTCCGGCAATCCAGAGTGTGGCGGTATTCAGAATAATTTTGTCCGTAACGGATAACGTGTTTTTCCCCATGATTTTCTCGGTTGTTAAGGTGATCACCCCTTGCGTCCCGGGGCAATGGGCCGTAGCAGTTACAGATTTTATAGTTGCAGGAAAGAATATGGTGTATTTTAACCCTTACCGCAAGGTGTATACATGGATGGAAGAATAAAATTACGTTTGATATGGTCTGCTTATTGTTGCTGGGGTACGGCCATCATGGTGCTTTTATACCAGCTGACCATCATGGCCCTGACAAATCATTGGAAGATGCTCCATATCTGGGATCTGACCGATCCTTCGCATCTGCTATGGATTAAAGGCCTTTCGTCACCTGCTCTGCAAAATGTGCTGCTCAAAATCTTTTCCCTGTCTCTGGTCAGCTTTTTTGGCCTTGTGGGTGTGGCCATGTACATGGGCGTTTGGCTGGCGGAGTTGTTTCAGGGGAAATAGGTTTGTTCGCTCACTCGTTTATGTCTATGATCATGCGGGTCAGCGCCATTTCCGACGGGTCATCTGGATACGTCACAATTGTTGTTTGGTGGATTTTTGCAAGTGCAGCCGTCCCAGGCGGTACAACAGAAGGCGACCTGCTGGGCTGGTATGCGCATCTGCCGAAAAATCCGGAGATGAATCGTTACGTACGTATTTTGAGTCCTGGCCCAGGATTTTATTCATTACCCATTTCGTCAGCCAATCCAACGCCTGCAAGTTTTCTGAGCCCATCCAGGGTTTCCCGTAACGGCAAGCCTACAACATTTGTATAGGACCCACGGATCGTTTTGACCAGAAAAGCGCCGATTCCTTGGATGGCATAACTGCCCGCCTTGTCCATGGGTTCGCCTGTGGCAATGTAGCTTTTAAGAGTGGCCTCATCCATTTTTGGCATGGTCACCTGGGTGGATACGCTCATACGGATGCAGATATCCTCAGCCTTGAGCATGATGCAGACACCGGTGATGACTTCATGAGTCTGTCCGCACAGATGCGTGAGCATGCGTAAGGCATCCTGTGGGGAACGGGGTTTTCCTAGAATTTCAAGGCCCTGAACAACGATGGTATCCGCCCCAATAACAATGGCGTCGGGACGTTTATCTGCGATTTCTTCGGCCTTGAATCCCGCCATGCGCTCGGCATAGTCTGCGGGGGGGTCATCTTTTTGTGGCGCAGGCTCCTTGCTTTTGGCAGGGATGACCTCGAAATAAATTCCCAGAGATCCCAGAAGCGCCTGCCGCCGGGGCGATGCCGAAGCTAAAATGAGGGGGCGCCGGGTGCGAAAGGGGCCTTGGACGTTGAAATCGAACATGGGTGCTCCGGATAAAATGAAAGATATGGATGTAGGATATAAGATATCGGGTGTAGGACACGATAGTTATGAATTTGGTTGTATCCAGAAACCCTCCCCCGGCCCTTCCCTGGACTAGGGCGGGGGGAGGGTTTTATAATGGAATCAGTAGGTTGTGTTGCTGTACCTGGATTTTTTATGTATTTATTGTGCCATTCGGTATGATTTATTTACTTCGGTGAAAGCAGCGGACAGATCCCCCACCCTGGTTAGGGCTGGGCTAGGGGCGGGTCGTGTCACCGGTCCCTTCCTTCATCTATTATCCTTCCACCTGCTCACTCAAAAGTGCCGCCTTCAACCCTTCATCCAATGTCGGGTGGGCAAAGATGATCCCTTCCACTTTTCCCCGTGTCCAGCCGTCCTTGACCGCAATTTCGCACAGGGTGATCAGGTGAGAAACGCCGTGGCCTACAGCACTGATGCCTTGCACCTTGCCTTGGGACCAGGTTACCTTGACGACGCCTGCCGATGCGCCGTGTGACTGGCTGATGGGGTTGGCACTGAGCATGGATCGGGAGATCAGGACTTCTTTCCCCTGAGCCTTGAGTTCCTCGCCAGTCTGCCCTGTGCGGATAACCTCGGTGGAACCGTAGATACACCCCGGGATGGGACCTGGAGCATATGCGCCGGTCTTTGTGCCCAGGATGTGGCGGACCGCATATTCGCCCTGATCCGATGCGGCGTGGGCCAGCAGGGTGCGGCCGTTTACGTCGCCTATGGCGTAGATGTTCGGAGCGGCCTGAAGAAATGCATCCGTCTTGATCCAACCCCGTCCAACAGTTGTGATACCGGCTTTGTCCAGATTCAGGTCTTTTGAGTTGGGTTTCCTGCCGACAGCTACAAGGGCCTTATCGGCTTCAAACGTGGTGCCGTCTTCCATGGCCACAACCGCATTGCCATCCTTTACCGTTATCCCCGCTACTTTTTTGCCCGTGCTCAGAGTCCATTTGGCGCGTTTGAGGGCCGTGGCAATAACCTTGGAAATCTCGGGATCTTCCGTAGGTGCAACCCTGTCCATGCCTTCGATCAGGGTGATCTTGGTACCCATGCGGTCCCAGAACTGCCCCATTTCCAATCCGATGGCTCCGGCCCCGATGATGGCCAGAGAATCCGGAGTTTCTGCAAGTTCCAAAAGGTCGGTGGAATCAAGGATCACTTCATGATCCGGTTCCATGCCCGGAAACCATGACGGGCTGGAACCCGTGGCCAGGATGAGATGTTTGCAACCGATTTCTCTATTTTCCTCACCTTGAACACGGATGGTCGTTGCGGAAACAATGTCAGCCCTGCCCCGGATCAGTTCTACACCACAGGCGGCAAGGGACTGCTCAATGCTCTTACGGCTGCCGGAAAGCAGGGCGGTTTTTCGTTTCTGCAATGCGGGAAGGTCGACGGTCATGGAGCCGGAAGCCAGGCGTAATCGTGCCTGTGCCTGGATTCCGGTGATGGGTTCCGTGGCTCCTAAAAAAAGTTTAGTGGGGATGCAGCCCCAATTGAGGCAGGTGCCGCCCAGAGGACCAGATTCCACAATGGCCGTCCTCAGCCCGGCTTTGCCGGCTGCCAGGGCCGCGGAATGTCCGCCGGGGCCGGAACCGATGATGATCAGATCAAATGTTTTCATGGGCCGCTCCTGGAAATAAAATATTTGTGTGGAGTATGATCGTTTGCAAAAGGGGCGACCAGCCGGTCGCCCCTTTTGCAAATCATATGTTCGGATCTTACAGCCCTGCCAAATCTTTCAAATCCATGGACCTGGCGGCTTTGACTTCGTCCAGTCTGCGCACAGGTGTGGTCACCGGGGCTTGGTGCAGGGCTTCGGGGTTGGTTTCCACCATGTTCAGAATGTCGATGAGATCATCCACAAACAGATCCAGGGTGTCCTTGGATTCTGTTTCCGTGGGTTCGATCATCAGGCATTCATGCACAATCGAGGGGAAATAGATGGTCGGGGCATAATGGCCCTTGTCCAGGAGTCCCTTGGCGATATCCAGGGCACGGACACCTTTCTTGGCCTGGTCCACGGCTGAGGATACGAATTCGTGCATGCAGATGCGGTTGTACGGAATCTGCAAGTGGCCTTCCAGACGTTTTCGCAGGTAGTTGGCTGCCAGAACGGCATTTTCCGTGGCGTCGATGATGCCCTGTCTGCCAAGGCGCAGGATATAGGCATAGGCTTTGAGAATCACGCCGAAATTGCCGTAAAAGGGTGCAATATAGCCGATGGATTTTGGATAGTCGTAGTCCAGGAAATACTGACCGTCTTCAAGTCGGACCACCCGGGAGATGGGCAGATAGTCCAGAAGACGTTTGGAAACGCCGACAGGTCCTGAACCGGGACCTCCGCCGCCATGGGGGGTGGCAAATGTCTTGTGCAGGTTGAGATGCACGACATCAAATCCCGCATCACCTGGACGAAGTTTGCCCATGACGGCATTAAAGTTTGCCCCGTCATAATAGAGCAATGCGCCATGTTTTTTGGCCAGGGCAACGATCTTCTGCAGATCGCGCTCAAAAAGTCCCAAGGTGTTGGGACAGGTCATCATGATGGCCGCGACTTCGTCGTCCATGACCGCTTCCAGGGCCACAGGATTGATAATTCCGTCTTTGGACGCAATGCTGATAACCTTGAATCCGGCAATGGTAGCTGAAGCAGGGTTGGTGCCGTGGGCCGAATCCGGGACAATGACCTTGGTCTTTTTGTTCCCCTTGTCCTTGTGGTAGGCAGCAATAAGCATGGCTCCGGTGAGTTCGCCGTGGGCTCCGGCCATGGGCTGAAGGGTAAATCCGGCCATGCCCGTGAGTTCCGCGAGGAATTTTTCGGTATGATAGATGACCTCCAGGGCTCCCTGGGTCAGTTTCCCGGCACCCTGGATCTGGGGAACCAGGGGATGCAGACGGGCGAATCCGGGCAGGGTGGCCACATCCTCGGTAAACCGGGGATTATATTTCATGGTGCATGAACCCAGGGGATACATGTTGCCGTCAACGCTGTAGTTTAAGTGGGAAAGTCGGGTAAAATGCCGGACGACGTCCAGTTCACTCAGTTCGGCCAGAGGCAGGCCTTTGCCGCGAAGCAGATTTTCCGGGAGGAAATAATTGGCGGCCTTGGTTCCTTTTTCGGGCCAGACACCTTTGCGACCGGGTGTGGATGTTTCAAACATGGTTTTCACAGTACACCTCCCATCAGTTCTGCCAGCATACCGATGTCCTGGTTGGATGTTTTTTCCGTGCAGGCCACCAGAAGCATGTTTTCCATGCCCTTGTAATAGCGGCCCAGGGGAAAGCCGGGAATGAATTTTTTGTCCACTAGCGTATTTATTACTTTATAGGCATCGCAGGGCAGGGCAATGACGAATTCATTGGTAAACGGCGTCTTCGTATACAGAGAGACGCCGGGGATGGCCGTCAGCCTTTCGGCCGCATAATGAGCCCGTTCAATGGACAGTTCGGCGGTTCGTTTGAGACCTTCGGGGCCAAGCAGGGCGATATACATCAGAGAGCACAGGGCGCACAGAGATTGATTGGAGCATATATTTGATGTGGCCTTGTGCCGTCGGATATGCTGTTCCCTGGCCTGCAGGGTGAGCACATACCCGGTTTTGCCGTCCACATCTTCGGTCCTGCCCACGATACGTCCGGGCATTTGTCGGATCATGGCTTTGGTGCAGGTCATGATGCCCAGGTAGGGGCCGCCGAAACTCAGAGGCAAGCCAAGGGACTGACCCTCGGCAACGGCAATGTCCGCACCCATGTCGCCGGGTGTTTTCAGGATGGATTGCATGATGGGATACACGGAGAGGATACTGACTACGCCGTTTTTTTGGGCCTGGTCAAAGAGCTGGGTGAAATCGTTGGCTGCGCCGAAGAAATTGGGATTCTGGACGATGACGGCCGCAATATCCTTGCTCAGACGGGCTGCAATGGCTGCGGTATCGGTTTGCCCCTCTTTATGAGGAATCGTGATCAACTCCAGATTCAGATTGGAAGTGTAGGAAGTAAGCATGGTCCGGTAAATAGGATTGACTCCTTCGGAAACCAGGACTTTGGTGCGATTTTTGGTTTTGCGCACAGCCATCATCATGGCCTCGTACAGGGAAGTTCCTCCGTCATATAAGGATGCATTGGCGTATTCCATGTCCAGAAGACGGCAGATGGCTGTCTGGTACTCAAAAATGGCCTGCAATGTCCCTTGCGATGCCTCGGCCTGGTAGGGAGTGTAGGCTGTAAAGAACTCTCCGCGGGAGGACAGTGCTTTGATAGCTGCCGGGTTGTAGTGATCGTAAAATCCTGCTCCTAGAAAACTGGTAAGGTCCGTGCTGTTGCGTCTGGCCAGCTCTTCCATGTGAGCCAGTACACGCATTTCACTTTGGCCTTCGGGGAGATTAAAGCTTTGGGGACTCAATGCTTTGGGAATATCCGCAAACAGGGCGGACATATCCGGAACCCCTATGACAGAAAGCATCTCCTGCTGTTCTTCAGGAGTATGGGGAATATAGGGCATGGCAACACTCCGATGGTTCGAAAAGAGAAAGGCGAACCGAAACGGCACGCCTGGGTTTTGTGGCAAAGGGGATACAGTATCTTCTTACGCTGCTTATGAGGGGATACCTGGTTCGTGGGAGTTAGTGGGCCTCTTCGGCAGCAACGTGTTGGGTATACTCAGCCGGGGACATAAGTCCTTTAGGCATTTGGGCAATTTTGACTCTGATAAGCCAGCCCTCAGTGAAAGGGGCTTGGTTGACCATTTCTGGGGCGTCTTCCAATGCTGTATTCACGGCGATGACTTCGCCGGAGATAGGTGCGTAAATTTCGCTGGCGGCCTTGACGGATTCAACGGTGCCCATTTCTTCTCCTGCAGTGATTTCCTGGCCTTCTGCGGGGAGTTCAACAAAGGTAAGATCACCAAGTTGTTCCTGTGCAAACTGAGTAATGCCTATAACGGCTTCTGCACCTTCGATTTTGACCCATTCGTGTGATTTGGTATACAGCAGGTTTTCAGGAATCATGGAATATCCTCCGTGGAGATATGAAATTTGGATGAATGAAGGAACCGGGATTAACGGTGCAAAAATATTCGGTCAAGGAAGACAACGTTGAGCGCCGCGTATTCCCTGCATCCGTATGAACAACATTTGTACTCTACTCAAAAAAACAAAAAACATCTGTCATGTATCTGGTCTGCTTTCAAAGTGCAATGGGTAGAAATGGAAAATTGGCAGTTTGGGCGGGCTTGTGGGCAATAAGCGCTTGTCGTACATGGTCCGGTCATGAAGACATCAAAATTTTTCAGGGATCATCCCTGGGCCGCCGAAGGAATGCTCGTCCTGGTCACCTTTTTCTGGGGAACCACCTTTACCCTAGTCAAGGATGCCATCGCGCAGGTAGATTTATTTGCCTTTCTCGGACAACGGTTTACGTTTTCCTTTTTCCTCCTGCTTCCCTTTTGCGTACGTAACCGTCAGGGATTTTCGCCTGATGTTGTGTGGAAAGGAGCTGTGCTGGGCCTGCTGCTTTTCGGGGGCTATGCCTTCCAGACTATTGGCCTGCTGTATACCACGGCATCCAACACCGCCTTTGTGACTGGACTGAATGTGATCTTCGTCCCACTGCTGGGCGCGCTTTTCTATGCCAAAGGTCTGCATCTCCGATTAGGGATAAGTGTTCTGCTTGCCGCTGCAGGGCTTTTTTTCCTGTGTACCGGCGGGGACTGGTCCCTGAACCACGGGGATCTGATTGTGATCCTGTGCGCCGTATCCATTGCCTTCCAGATTATCTATACCGCCAGGTTCGTTCATGATTGCGATCTCTACTGGCTCACGGCCGTCCAGATCGGGATGGTCGCTCTGTGCAGCAATATTTGCGCATGGGGGCGTGGCGTGGATGTTTTTTTCTGGGAACCCGGTATCCTCTGGGCCATGATTATCTGTGTCCTCTTTGCCACGGTGTTTGCCTTCCTAGTCCAGACGGGGATGCAAAGGTTCACCTCGCCCACCAAAACGGCTCTTATCTTTTGTCTTGAACCGGTCTTCGGGGCCATATACGCCAATCTTTTTGGGGGTGAAACCTTAGGAGAATGGGGAGGAATCGGGGCTGCTTGCATTGTCCTGGCCATGATCATGGCTGAACTGCCGGGGAAGAAGACTGGATGATATATCTCTCGTATTGGTATGTATGATAGAAAACACGAAAAATATTACGAATCACTATTGGATTTTTTGCTCTGATTGGGGATATGCACCATTACATATCTATTTTGCAATGGTGCATGCCTCGCTTGGCTGCGAGGGCCTGGTTTCTTCCCCGGACGGATATCATGATCTCCCATATGTATTATCTCCATAAGCTGGAAAAAAGATTCGACGAATTGGAGCGTACCTGTATCCAGGGTCGCAAGGCTGTTGAGCAGGCAAAAAGTCTTGTACATGAAATGAAAGAGGGGGTGGATCTCCGTGCGCACATCAAGCAAACCAAACACGGTGAACTGCGAATCAAGAATTGTAAGAAATTTGATCTGGGGAGCGGATACAGGATGGTTACCGTGCAGCAGGGAACATGTATCTATCTCCTCTATATCGGGTCACATGATGATTGCCATCACTGGATAGAGAACCATCGGGGATATCTTCCGGACTCTGGTGATTGTAAGGATGTGTATCTTGTGCCCCGGCCGGAAAAAGTCAGCGCACCGGAACGGCCAGAACCTCCTGAATGCGATTATGAAGATCTGCTGATGCAGAAGATTGATGATCGCTTATTGCGATCTATTTTCAGCGGTCTGTGTTGTCCTGCTCCTTAAAATAATTCCTCCATTATCCTTGCCGGATCGCAGTTCAGGAATTTTTCCCTGGAAAATGCGGCTTCGGCCCTGCCTTCACGAAAGACGAATATCTCTTCCCCTATAGCCCGGGTCTGTCGCAGACTGTGTGAAACCACGACCAGGGTATACCTTTTTCCCAGTCCAATGATAAGTTCTTCGATGCGTCTGGCCGCCTTATGGTCCAGGGACGCCGTGGGTTCATCCAAAAGCAGAATTTCCGGTTTCAGAGCCAGGGCCCGGGCCAGGCACAGGCGTTGCTGCTGACCGCCGGAGAGGGTGGCGGCCTGATCCTTGAGTCTGTCCTTGACCTCGTCCCAGAGCTGGGCCTCCCTCAATGCCTGTTCCATGGCCATACACCGTTCGGAACGCGGCATGTCGGCTACCAGAGCCAGGGGCAGCGTCATATTTTTTTTGATGCTCATGGGCAGGACATTGGGGGACTGGAAGACCATGCCCACCTGATGGCGCAAATCTTCCAGACGCATGGTTCCCGCATGGATATCTACCCAGTTTTTTTTGAGGAACACTTTGATTGTCCCTGAAGACGAGCATTGAGGAAAGGTTTCGTTGAGGCGGTTCAGGGATCGGAGAAAGGTGCTTTTCCCTGATCCAGAACGCCCTATAATCACGGAGATAGTATTTTTTTTGCAGCGCATAGTAACATGATTCAGAATTTTCGTGTCCCCGAAATGCAGGCAGAAATCGTTCACGTCGATCGCTGTATCAGAAGTTATTTCCATCGTTTTTCAAGTTGGTTATGGATGAAGTGGGCGCTTATAAACAGCAGACTGGTCATGCATAAGAGAACCAGGGCCGTGCCAAATGCCTGGGACAGCTCCTGGGGATTTTGATATTCTGCCGACAGATAATAAATATGAAAGGGCAATGCTTCGAATTTGTCTGAGAGGCCCCGGGGAATGCCTCCATTGGCCACAACTCCGGTGAGCAGGATAACGGCGGTATCTTCGGCTGCTCGTCCCAATGCCAGAATGATGCCGCTAAAAATACCTTTGGCTGCACCGGGCAGCAAAAGATGGATGATGGTTTGGGCCCGGGTCATGCCCAGCCCGAATCCTGTCATGCGCAGGGCATCGGGCACGCCTTCCAGTGCCATCTGGGTGCCTTTGATAATGTAGGGCAGAACAAGAAAGGCGAGGCATAAGGATGCCAGAAGCAGGTTGGTGCGGGCCTGGATTCCAAAGACATTGCGGATGAACAGGATGGCGGCAAAACCGAGCAGACCCATGAGAATGGAAGGGGTACCGGCCAGAACATCGATGAAAAAGGTGAGCAGGTGTTTACTTTTTCCTCGGCCGTATTCGGCAAGATAGATACCGCCGCTTATTCCCAGGGGAATGGATATTCCTGCTGACATGAAAATAAGTGCCAGGGTGCCCACACAGGCGGGCCAGATACCTTCCCATACGGGCATCTGTCCGCTGAGAGCGGCCCATGCCGGTGTATCCCCGAAAAAAAGATCCGTTCCCAGAGTAGGTAGGCCGCGGAGAAGGAGAAAAAAGATCAGATAGCCGATCACCAGGACAAGGAGCAGGGAACTGACCCAGGCCAGAACAATGGCCGCACGAAAGAGCAGATGTTTCATACTCCCCCTTCCGTGTACCGCGCTGCCTTTTCTAGCCATCTGAGGCCCAGATTGATGGCAAAGGTGATCAGAAAAAGGATAATGCCGCAGGCAAACAGTGACTGGTAGGCCGCCCCCTGGCTGTCCGTTGCCACGACCAGGGCGATATGGGCGGTCATGGTCCGTAAGGATTCCAGGGGTGAAAGGGGCATGAGCGGGGCATTGCCCGTGAGCATGAGCGGAATCATGGTGTCTCCCATGGCCCGTCCGAAACCAAGGATGGCTGCAGCAAAAAGACCTCTGGAGGACAAGGGCATGGTGACCGCGAAAAGACGCTGGGAGGTTGTCATTCCCAGGGCACAGGTGGTCTGGGTGATGCGTGGTTCAATAAGGGAAAACTGGGTGTGTATGAACAACACAATCGTCGGCAGGATTAGAACGGCCAGGGTCAGGCTGGCTGCCAGCCAGGAAAATCCGCTTCCCCGGATGAGGGTGGTGCGCAGGGTTGGAATAAGTAAGAACACGGCCACAAATCCGTAGACCACAGTAGGAATGCTGGTCATGAAATGGACTAGGGCCAGGATTATTTTTCCCGGGATGCGGGGGCCTACCCCATGGGCAAAAAAACAGATACCCAGGGCCAGGGGATAGGCCAGCACCATGGCGGACAGGGAAAGACACAGTGAACCGGCAATCATGGGCAGAATTCCAAAATTTCCCTGAAATGGACGCCAGGAACGTGACAGAATAGAGATCAGTCGACCATCCTCCAACAAGGGAATGGAAAAATAGGCCAGGAATGCGAAGATGGTGACCACAATGGCCGCACAGATCAATGCACAGACGGCTGTTGTCCCATGGAAGAGTGTTTCGCGGGCAAAACGTTGCAAGAATAGGCCTTAAGGTTGGAGGGGAGCATTGTTATATGTTTTGTGTATGGGCTCCCCTTGGGGGTGTCCTTTTCGGACGACACGATCACCCTATGAATTCTGAACCTGCAACGGGCGGTCCTTGGTGGCCCGCCCGTTGCAGGTTCAGACGCTCCGAATGTTCCGACGTTATCTGCCCGTAGGAATAAAACCGTTAGCGGCAATAATGGCAGACCCGGACGGACTGTATACATAATCGATAAATGCTTTGACCAGCAATGACGGATTGGGCTGGGTGTTCATATATAATTTGCGGACTACTTTATAGCTGCCGTTTCTGGCATTGTCCTGATCCGGGATAACCCCGTCAAGGAGGGGTGCTTTGACGCTTTTGTCCAAATGGCCGATACTCACGTAACCTATGCCGTTTAAATCTTTGGAAATGGCAGTCTTCATGGCCCCGTTGGAGGGGACAACATTGGCCTTGTCCAGGACCTGTTCCTTGTTGAGCAGTTTTTTCCAGTATACGGCCCGGGTTCCGCTGGCTTCGTCACGCACATAGAGATTGATGGGAGCGTCCTGTCCTCCGACGGCTTTCCAGTTGGTAATCCTGCCCGCAAAAATATCTCGGATCTGCTGTGATGTCAGCGTGGATACCGGATTGTCCTTGTGCAGGACTGTGCTTACGCCATCAATGGCAAAGGGATACGACACCAGATTGTATTTGCTCTTTTCCTTGTCGGACAGAGCACGGCCGGTGTTGCCGATATCCACCAGGCCTTCGCCGACTTTTTGTGCCCCGATGCCCGAACCACCACCGGCAATCGTGATCCGGATTCTCGGATTGGTGCGCATGATATTCTTGGCACATGTCTTCATCACCTGGATATGGGCTGTCCCCCCGGCAATGTTAATGGTTCCTTCTAATGTTGAGAATGTGGTCAGATCCTGGGCGCTTGCCGTTAAAGTAATCGCAAGGGCGCAGCAAAGGGTACTCAAAACAGCAGCAAAACGTTTCATACGGTTTTCCCTCCTGGGTGATGGAATGATGATGATCCGGTCCTTTAAACTAGGGACGGGGTTGGTACAAATAGATAATACTTTTTCATAATGTACTAATGGATCGAATTATATAATACATCAGGGGATGTCTTGTCATGTTCAGATCGTCGCAACGAGTTAAAACAACACCACGTTGGCATATGAAATTTTGGCATTAAAGATCCATGCCCCCGTGAGCGCGGGCGTCTTTTTTTCTTGACTCTCTTGGGTGTGTCCTTATCCCGTTTAGGTGGATAAGCTTTTTTTTGACATTACACTGCAGCACTGGCACATCGTTTCCGCACTATGGAATGAATGCTAATGCATGTCAGGTGTCCCTCTCATCCCATGGCCACCTTCAGGCCCGGAATCCCTTGTGTCCAGGGGGGGGGGAAAAAAGTTGAGACGATGTCGCCTTACAGGTTGATCCCGCTGGTTGTTTTTACGCATTTTGCAATGGGCTGGCGTATTTTCCCTGAGTTTTCGTACCAACGTTGATCGTCGCTGCCTCTTTGAGAATGAACGTATACAGGACTGGAGATGTCATGAGGAAAATGAGTGTTTTTATGCCCCGGGGACAGAACTTTGAGGTGCTCAAAAAAAGTCTCACGTCCGGGGGAGGAAGCCTCGCACTGTGGACTTCACGGGATGAACTTCTGTCCGGAAATGGAGGCGTGGACTATGTGTTCGCTGATATCGGACTGTTGGAGCAGGAGTTCCATTCTGTTGAGGACGGACTTCAGGAAATTTGGGACCGCTTTGCCTCTGCTCAAGTGATTGTCATGGTTACTCCGGAACAAATCCGGAGTGCTGTGGATGCCGTAAAATCAGGTGCGGCCGACTATCTTCCGTATCCTCTGGCTCCTGAAGAAATTAAACTGGTATTGGAACGTACCCGAGACAGTCTTATGCTCCAATCCGAACTTGACTATCTTCGCGATCATTTCTGGCAGGATGATGCACGGGATGTTGTGGGTACAGCCAGCCCGGCCATGCGGGAGGTATTCAGCAAGGTGCGGCACGTGGCCAGAACACGAACGACCGTTTTACTGACGGGTGAAACCGGCACGGGTAAAAGTCTTGTTGCCCGAATTATCCACAATCACAGCGCTAGAAATGATAAGCAGTTTATCAGTGTCCATTGTGGGGCTATCGCCGACACACTTACGGAAAGTGAACTCTTCGGGCATGAACGGGGTGCCTTTACCGGAGCCATCCGGCGGAAGCCGGGAAAGTTTGAACTGGCCGAAGGAGGGAGTATTTTTTTGGATGAAATAGGGACCATCAGCCAATCGACCCAGGTCAAACTTCTGCACGTGGTTCAGGACAGGATTTTCCAGAGAGTGGGCGGAGAAATGGATATCCGGGCGGATGTGCGTATCATTGCAGCCACCAACGAAGATCTCCGTGATCTGAGTGCCCGGGGCATGTTCCGTAAAGATCTCTATTATCGGTTGAATGTCTTCCCCATCCATATCCCTTCTCTGCGCGAACGTCCTGAGGATATTCTTCGTTTGGCAGAAACATTCATCAAACGGTGTAACATCCAGCTTCGAAAAAGGATTCGGGGCTTGCATCCGCGTGTTCTTAATGCCTGTATGCGCTATGAATGGCCCGGTAATGTGCGCGAGCTGGAAAATCTTATTGAGCGGGCTTGTATTCTTGAGGAAACCGATGTCCTGCAGCCCGAAAGTTTTCCCAGCGAATTTTTGGGCCACGAAACAGGGGGCGTTCGGATGCCGGTGGACACCACGCTGACGATCACCCAAGCGCGGCATCATGCTGTCGAGGAGTTTGAGCGTCAGTATCTGGAGAAGTTACTTACGGAATGTAAAGGCGTCATCAAAGAAACAGCCTCCTGTGCAGGAATAACCACGAGGCAGCTGAACAAATTGATGGTCCGCTATGCATTGGACAAAAAAAAATACAAACAGGAATAAACAGTTCTTTTTTTTAGATAGAGAACTTTTTATTCCTGAATAGTTATGCTTGAGCTATAATTAATTATTATAGTGGAATAGCTATGTATGGCAAGTGCGTTTCCCCATTTTTTTGGGGAAACGCGCTTTTGCTACAGACGATGAGAATAAAAAGTTCTCATTCTCTGTAGCCTAGTATTTTTATTATCAGTAAAATCAGCGTATTAACTATATGGCACGCATAGTGCTATATAGGAGGCATTAGTATGTATTCGTAAGGAGAGTCCCTGAACAATGACTGGATTTCCATCCAAAAGTGTCCCTATGCATGAAACCGTGACCGGTTCCGTTCTGCCCAATTCCTGGGATAAGGAATACCGGGTCACTGGCGTAGTCATTGCGTGTGACAGCGAACGAGAGCTGGAGGTCGTCAATCTTTATAGCCATCCAGAGCTTGCCGGGTTATGTCGGTCTATGGTGGCCGTAACCGGGGTTGTCATGATGCAAGGGGAGCGGGAACAAATTCAGGTAGAGCATTTTCGGGTCCTTGAAACGGATGCAGACTTGACCAGCTAAAAAATGGAGTAGTAAATGAAAAAAGCATTTTTACATGTTTTGTTGTTGGTAGCCGTGTTTGCCATGGCAACTCCCGTTTTTGCAGCACCGGTTGAAATCACAGGTCTGTTGCAAATTACGGATGAGGGACCAAGTCTGAACACGGAAGAGGTTACCTATTTTTTGGAGGGTGTTGATGTTAGTGATCTTGATGGACAGCAGGTCGTTGTCGTTGGCGAAGTCCGTGAAGACAATGGGAAAATGATCATTGACGTTGTAGACGTATCACCTGTTGAAGCTGAAAATCAGCCTGCAGAGGAAGAAAACAAGCCTTGACCGTATGAGGAAAACAGGTGTGGAAGCACATTGAACACTGTGCATTTCACGCTGTTTGCTATTCAGAAAACGACGGACTACATTGTATTATGAATTAGGGCGAGGGATGGAGAGAGAACAGACAGATATACATTCTCTTCATCCCTCATTCATAAACCAGATAAGGAGAAAAAGGATGCACGAGCGCGTTATTGAAGAACTGGACGAGGAGCCTCCCGAACATCATAAGCAGAGGGAGGAAAGAACTACGCAGATGACTGCTGCAGAAGATTTTATTGATGCGTATTTCCCGGGTACAACCCAGGAACAGTGGAATGATTGGCACTGGCAGGTCCAAAACAGGGTTACCGATGCCGTCAAACTCGATAGTATTCTGGGGCTTACATCTGAAGAAATGCGTATCTGCACTGGGCCGGGTAATCTGCCGTTAGCCATCACTCCGTATTATTTGAAGGTAATTGCAAGCCATCAGAATACGTCCCTGCGCAAATGTGTAGTTCCGTCTATGTGGGAACAGGTGATCTCTGCCCATGAAGACGTTGATCCCCTAGGTGAGGAAGGACATTCTCCCGTACCTGGGATTGTGCATCGCTATCCTGATAGGGTTCTTTTCCTGGTAACGGATTTTTGTTCCTCGTATTGTCGCTATTGCACCCGTTCGCGCATGGTTGGTCGTAGTAAGGCTTCTGTGGGGAGTCGGGCAACATGGGAAAAGGGGTTGGAGTATATCCGCAACACGCCAGCTGTCCGTGATGTGCTGATATCCGGAGGAGATCCCCTGACCATGTCTGATGAAAAAATTGGTTGGCTCGTGCGAGAGGTTAGAAAAATTCCTCATGTGGAGATCGTGCGCATTGGAACCAAGGTTCCTGCGGTTTTGCCCCAGCGTATCACTCCCGCCCTTGTCCGAGTATTGCGGGAAGGTCATCCGCTGTTCATGAGCCTGCACTTTACGCATCCCGATGAGTTGACGCCGGAGTGTAAAATTGCATGCGAGCGTCTGGCCGATGCCGGTATCCCTTTGGGTAGTCAGACCGTTTTGCTCCATGGGATCAATGATCGGGTGGATACCATGACGCGGCTTATGCATGGGTTGCTGCAATGCCGGGTAAAACCCTACTATCTGTATCAATGTGATCCGATCCCAGGATCTTCTCATTTTCGTACACCAGTGAGTACCGGACTGGAAATTATTAAAGGATTGCGTGGTCATACAAGTGGATATGCGATCCCGAGTTTTGTCATTGACGCTCCTGGTGGAGGGGGCAAGATACCGTTACTCCCCAACAGCGTGCGTGGAACCGATGAGCAGGGGGGCCTGTTGCTTGAAAATTATGAAGGAAAAATTTTTACATATCCCGAGGCCGCTGGTCCGGGTATGAACGGAAATTGTCCCTCCGGAGAGATAAAGTCGTGAATATAGGAATGACCTTTGATTTGAAAGATGCGTATTTGTCCCGGGGGTTTTCTCTGGAAGAGTCTGCTGAATTTGACTCGGCAATTACTATTGAAACTATTGAATCTGTGCTCAAAGGGCTCGGACACTCGGTAGATCGGATCGGAGCAGTGGACAGGCTTGTCTCCCGACTGGCTGATGGCGATCGTTGGGATATGGTATTTAATATTGCGGAAGGAATGTTCGGACCCGGGCGTGAGGCCCAGGTCCCTGCGTTATTGGATGCCTGGAATATTCCATATACCTTTTCAGGACCGGATCTCCTTGCACTCTCCTTGAACAAAGGCTGGACAAATGCGGTGGTCCGTTCCCTGGGTGTCCCCACGGCCGATTTTGTTGTGGTTCATAGCTCTGCGGATATCTATAACGTGGATCTGCCTTTCCCCCTTTTTGCTAAACCCGTTGCTGAGGGCACAAGTAAGGGGATTTGCGCTCGGTCTGTCGTTCATAACGGACCAGAACTAAAAGATATTTGTGAAGATTTGTTGGAACGTTTTCAGCAGCCCGTCCTCGTGGAAACCTATCTGCCGGGCCGTGAATTTACGGTGGGCATCATTGGAGATCATGAACGTGCTCACAGTGTCGGTGTTATGGAAGTAAAGGCCTGTGGTCTTGGCGATACAGGTGCGTATACCTATGAGAATAAACAGGTATGGCAGGATCGGGTGAAATATTCTTTGGCTGACGATGCTGATGCTCGGGCTGCGGGGACACTCGCCGTGGTCGCCTGGAAGGGTCTCGGATACCTGGACGCCGGGCGCGTGGATGTGCGCATGGATGCTCGGGGTCTCCCCTGTTTCATCGAGGTCAATCCGTTGCCCGGGCTCAATCCGCAGTCTTCGGATCTTCCAATTCTTTACAAGCTTGGAGGTGGAAGTTTTGAACAATTGATTACTTCCATCCAGGGATATGCAGAGACCCGCGCTATAAAGCGTGCAGGTTCTCGGGGTAAAAGGGTGGCTTAACGCATGCGTCGAAAAACATGGATCGCGGTGGTCCGGGACAGGGTTCCACTTGGAGCATCTCTAGATAGTTTGGATACTCTGGAACAGGCAGCCTTTGTTCGTCGCGGGCTGAACGCCTTGGGGCTGGTGGCTATTGATGTAGAATTTGCGGAAGATGTGCAGAGCGTGAGCGAAACATTACGGGGAGTCGCTCCCTGTGCTGTTTTTAACCTGGTCGAATCGGTTGCTGCGAGCTCTCGTATGTCTGTGCTGGCCCCGGTCGTTTACAAAAATCTGGGGATTCCTTTTACCGGTTCGGATGAGTCGGCTCAGATGCTTACTGCAGACAAGGTCACGGCCAAAAGGATCATGCAATCTACAGGTATACCTACTCCCGAAGGGTGCTTTGTGGAGTGTATGGATCCCTCTGCGTTGTCTGAAGACGAACGGTGGATTGTAAAGTCCCGATACGAGCACGCATCCATAGGGCTTGATTTCGATGCGGTGATCCCAGCAGGTTCTTCCGGTAAAGATGTCCATGCTGCAGTGCGCCGCTTGCAGGGAGCTATGGGAGGAGCGTGTCTGGTGGAGAGATATATATCAGGGCGCGAATTCAGTGTGTCAATGCTTGCTTCTGCGCATGGCCACGTGGACACCTTGCCGGTTGCTGAGATGCATTTTAAGAACTTTGGAAATAATCCCAAAATGTTAAATTATGCAGCCAAGTGGGAGGATGATTCAGCTCCTGCGGTCGGCACCCGGCGTTCCTTTGAAATACCATCGTGTGACGACAGTTTGGTCCGGCAGATGGAATCCCTGGCCATGCGTTGTTGGCAGATTTTTGGACTGTCGGGATACGCCAGGGTGGATTTCCGGGTGGATAGATCGGGGAATCCTTTTGTAATTGATATTAATCCGAATCCCTGCATCGCCGAAGATGCTGGTTTTATCGCGGCCGCTCATGCCGCTGGAATGAGCTCAACTGTGGTCGTTAAACGTATTCTGGACACCGCATTTGACGAACCAAGGGAGTGTGTGAACTGTGCTGTCTGAGAATACGACCACTAGTGTTGAGAATATGATATTGTTTCGACGGATAATTCGTGAAGAAGATCTGGAACATATACGAGAAATAACCTTTTCTTCTGGGTATTTCTCTGAAGAAGAGATCGCTGTGGCCGAGGAAGTTGCTCTGGCCGGTCTCAAGGATGGGTCTTCAAGTGGATACGAATTTATTTTTGCGGATTGTTGCAAGCAGTGTGAACCTAAAACCGCAGGGTATGCATGCTTTGGGAAAATTCCCGGCACTGCGGACAGTTTCGATCTGTACTGGTTGGCCGTTCATCAAAAGTATCGAGCCCAGGGGATTGGTCGGAAACTGATAGCCCAGGTTGAAAAATGTGTCACCTCATACAAAGGGCGGAAGCTTTTTGTGGAAACGTCGTCGCGTGCTCAGTATTCATCCACCCGGGGATTTTACCGGGCATGTGGGTATGAAGAAGAGGCCCGGTTACAAGATTATTATCAACAAGGAGAGGACCAAGTGGTTTTTTCCAAGACGTTCCTGTCACAGAATTTTTCTGAGCAGGAGCCTATGTCGATGCGTGTCTGAACAATCAAACAGATGAAAAAGGAAAACGGCAATGAAACACGATGAAAATAATGTCCGTATCTCAGGGCAGGTCGTGGCGTATGAGTGGGATGAATTGTCAGCAACCCGGGTCATGATCATCGACGATAACGAACGTGAATATCGAGTAGATCAAAACGGCCCCGGAAGTCGTCTTGCGGAGTATGAGGATTCCTGGGTCGAAGTGGAAGGTACTGTCCGCCGTAAGGATGGTGAGCGATACATAACCATCAAAAATTTTCGAGTGGAAGATGAATTTGAAGGTGTGTTGGATGACGACGATTATTAATCGCGTCGATGCATAATGTAAAAAAAAAAGCCTCTCCACATGTGGAGAGGCTTTTTTTTTGTTTGCCCGGCAAAGCCGGCCCCCCGTCCGCTTGCAAGAAAGTGGAGATACCCTATCTGAGGGGAAATCAATCCGAATCGCAAGGGCGTTTCTGGTAACGGAAGGGTCTGAAGGAAGCGATAGGAAGTGAATGGTACATAGCGTAAGCGAACCTGATTCGGCTCATGCAGTGGATAAGCCTGCAAAATAGGGCGAAGCCCGATACTCAGACAGACTGTTTGAGTGATTGAGGATGCGATCATTCACAGGGACCGGTCATTAACCGGGGAAGCCCCGTAGGGTTCCCATATTTGGGATATTGCTGGACGAGAGGAAACTCGAGGAAGGCGAGATGCTTTGCAGGGTGGCAGATGA
>Ga0265294_10000882_pt1 | contig 40482 bp, 44 predicted proteins | sample MunlanPumphouse3_FD_192504 | JGI IMG/M metagenome (GOLD analysis project Ga0265294, IMG submission 192504) | Groundwater microbial communities from a municipal landfill in Southern Ontario, Canada - Pumphouse #3 | ecosystem: Environmental > Aquatic > Deep subsurface > Groundwater | place... | reverse complement strand
AGATCCTTTGGGATCTCAACATTTTTGATGATGACCGTGAACCGGTCCGGCTGGTCAACATTGTCGTGCCCGAGTTTGTTCCAGAGCATTTTGAGCATTGGAGCCAGATATGTTTCATTTCCTACGGAGATCGTTGCTTTTCCCTCCTGAATCAGAACATTTCCCACATCGGAAACACGAATGAGTGAATGTGTCGGGTGAATGAAACCGGTTGCCACGAATAAGGGATATTCCGGATCGATATAGATATGCAGACCTTCGACTATTCCGATCAGGTTGTGATCCTGAAGAACGGTGGTGGCGAGCTTATTGTAGTTGTCTGATCCTTCTTCGGTGCATTCCACCTCGAAGTAGTCTAAGCCTGCCATTTATGCCTCCTTTGAATTCTCCTTCTTGTCTATAAACCCGGAGGAAAGTAATGCCCCGCCGACGGACCCGATGTACTGGGCATGATGCGGAACGACGACTTCGGTCCTGAGCATTCTGCCCATGGCACGCACGAGTCCCTGGATCAGTGCCGAGCCGCCGACCATGATGACCGGTTCTTTGATATCGACTTCCTGAAGCTGCTGTTCATAGACCTGCTGGGCAACACTGTGGCACGCAGCTGCCGCGACGTCGGCACGTTTGTATCCTGCTGCAAGTGCATTGACAAGAGACTGTGTTCCAAAAACGATACAGTAACTGTTCATCGGCACATTTTCCCCTCCGTCGCTCTCCATGGAAAGCGGACCAAGTTCGGTGATGTCGACATCGAGACGCTTTGCAGTCATCTCGAGGAACCGTCCGGAGGCTCCCGCACAGATACCGCCCATCGTGAACGAACCTGGGATCCCGTCGTTCACACTGATGGCTTTGTTGTCCATACCACCGATATCAATCACGGTCGCAAATCCTTTCTGGGCATTTGCAAGATAGACTGCACCTTTCGAGTTAACGGTGAGTTCTTCCTGGACGAGATCGGCTTTGAGATGTTTGCCGACAAGGAACCGTCCGTATCCTGTGGTCGCCGTCGCTTCGATGTCAGATATCTTGAGTCCGGACTCTTTGAGGGCGAGAGCGATAACATCGTCGGCACTTTTCAGCACGTCGGTCGTTGGTCTCCATCCTGTTCCGATGATCTCGTTGTCCCGCATGATGATGCATTTCGTTGTTGAAGATCCGGAATCGACCCCCATGGTCGTTCCGACCTGAACTTCACGTGCCATCAGGGACCGGCGTTTTGCGATGGTCGACAGAGCTTCGAGTCTGGTCAGGAGCGTTGAGGCACCGGTTCGTTCATTGAACGAATAGGAAACCACCGGGATCTTTGAATTTTCAATGATATATCTGCGGAGTTCATTTCTCACGATCGCGGCTTCAGCACAACGGAAACAGCTTGCGATGAAAATACCGTCCGCCTCGATCCTTCCTTCAACGATCGCCTGGGCTCTGGCGATAGCGAGTTTCAGATCCGGACTTTTTACCGGAAGACCGAAGTCCTTGTAGGCACGTTTTACATCCTTTAACACAACGTCCGGATAAAACATTTTCGCGCCGACAGTTTCCGCCGCGGACGTGATCTCGTTTTGGATACCACTGTATTCTGCACCGCACGTGATCTGTGCAATTCTTACCGGCTGATCATCTTTGGTCATTTTTTAACCTCCAGTTCTTTCAGGAACTGTTTTATTTTGGCGACAAAGGTGACGCCCTCCTCTTTATTTGCGGGGTATCTGAGTTCAAGTCTGGGGATGTCTTTTTCCCTGAGCATGAATGCAAGAAGTTCATTTGTTCTCGCACAACCCATACAGCCGAATGCAAGATCCGGTTCATCGATTATTATCGCAGCTTCTGCTTCTTCCACAAGAGGACCGTAGAGGGACATTCGTCCGCGGATACCTGACGGAACTTCGACTGCTGCCCATTTCAGACCTTTCTGCGGGTCTTCGGAGGTCATCTGGATAGGCGGCGAATCAAAACCCGGCGTCTGGATGTGTTCGCGGATCGAAATCGCTGACCCAAGCGGTTCGTGACCGAACCTTGCTACAAGGTCGGATAAGATGAGGCTGGTTGCCGGATAGATGAATACTTTTGCCATTATTTTTCCTCCGATATGAGTTGATTGAGTATATTTGCGTCGAGCTGTTCTTCTATTGGAAGGTCCTTTGCTGCAGCTTTTTTTAATGCTGCTGGGGTCATTCCATCGGTTTCTTTGAGACCGTAGGAGAAGTACCTTACGAGACCCATCTCGAATTCATGACCAAGGTATCCCGGTCTTGCACCTCCGAGATCTGCTCTGCACCGTCTCGGATCTCCCGGAGGAAATCCGCGGTCTTTGATGAAAATCCTAAACGGATCGAGTTTTCGCAGATGATCGACGATCCTTTTGACGTCTTCCGGGGAACCGGTGACCTGACACCCGAAACAGGTTTCTTTGATCATAACACCCTGAGCAATTTCGTAAGCAGCGGTCGCGATATCCTGAGGGGTCGTGTCCGGGGAATCCACGAAGACATACTTCGTTACGGTTCCCACATACTCCGGGACGTAAGGTTTTTTCATTGCTTAGCCTCCCGGAGGTACACGATCGCTCCTTCTTTCATCAGAGGTAGTTTCTCCATGTCGATGACGGTCCCGATAATGTTCGTTCCTCCGAACGGTTCACCGGTCGGTCCGTAATCCTTGTTCTCGACGATCCTGACTCCAACCATCCCGACTGCCTGACGTGAATCGTTTGTCAATGCAAGGGCGTTGGTTTTGACCGGCTTTTTCGGGGTGTTTTCGGGAATGATGTTGACATCGGTGGTAAAGTGAGGTTTGAAGAGGAACATCTCTTCATCAACATTGAAAATGAACGGCATCGTACCGATTGCATACCGTTTCAGTCCGGTGACCCTGCGGAACTGATCGACCGACTTGGGTGCCTTTTTGTAATCTAATATGATGTCGATCACATTATCCAGACTGACCGTATAGAGCGAGACCTTGCCGGCTTTGAGGAGTTCCAGGGTCGTTCCCGGTTTCTGGTCGATGACGACCCTTCCGGTAACATCTTTGTTATCGGCAAGTACTTTCAGACCGTGTTCTTTTGCCAGAGCTACTGCTTCCTTGAGAGGGAGACCGCGAAGGTCGAGAAGCGGGGGTTCGATACGAACCGAGAGCCTGGTCTTTTCCGATGCGAACCTTGCCAGTTCGATCCCTTTTGTGACCGTTCCGGTTCTGGTGTGATGGAGATTGCTCGGCACGTCCTTTGTATAGATGTAGATCGCACCGATACCTTTTCCCGCGGTCCTTACAGTGACCGTTCCCTCACGCCGGGGTTTCTGGAGTTCCTGCGGGACGAACAACTTTCCTTCGGCATGATCCCGGATATAGGTGGATGCGGTCCGGTCTATTTCGTAGCCGTTTTCCCGCATACAAAAAAGCATGTGTTCGACTGATTCCGTGTATCTGCAGTCGATCTGTGCATGATCTTCATTGTATCCTTCCGCAGTAATGCATATCTCGGAAAAAATCTGCATCCCGTCTTTGGCTATCTCCGAGAGATCCGAGGTAACTTTTGCATTTGTCGAATCCGTGCTTGAAAAGACTTCCTCGATCCTCGTTATCGTGTCGCCGTTTTTCCAGCGGTTCATGATCCCGAGACCGGAGATAACTTTACCTAAGATCGCCCCGCCTTTTGCCGCACCATGATCTCCTATATGTTCTCTGCGGGAAAATGTCAGATAAGCATTTTTCGAATCGTAACCGCCGGAACCGAGACAGATCGCACCCCGTTCATAATGGTATGCGTTTTTGTCCGGGGTGAATGTGTCCGGGAACGGTCCAAACGAGACCGCATTTTTATCCTCGAAATGGACCCTGAGGGTATTTGGTGTCTCTCCGGTCGGGATGGGGAACGTCACTTTTTTCGCAAGTTCGATCACAATGTCCCCGGCAGTTGTGGTGAGACGAAGATGCGATGTTTTTTCACGGGAAACATTTCCGGGTAAAAGAAGAACTACAGAGGTTCCTTCCGGCTGATTTGGAAGGAGTGTCTGGATCGTGGTAGTATCCGGAACGGTTTTCTGTTCGCCGTTGAGGAAAATCCTGATGTCAGTCATGATAGAGACCTACATCTCAAACATTTCATCGGTCGTTTCATGCAGAGCCCCCTCTGCGACTTCTACTTCCGGGGCTCCTCCGGCAAGAGTAGCCTTTTTGGGTATGCCTGTTTCCGCACGTGCCCGCTCTTTTTCGACGGATTCTTTCATCAGGACCTTTTCGTCTTCGGATAGATTGGTAAGGACCTCATGTGTCGGACCAATGGCAATGATCTTTCCATTTCGCATGAACATGCAGCGGTCACAGACATCTTTCACGAATTCCATGTCGTGTGAAACGATGATGAAGGTCTCATCCATTTCCTCACGGGCATGCATGATGGAGTGTTTGACATCAACTTTCGTGATCAGGTCCATTGTTCCGGTAGGTTCGTCGAGCAGGATGATGCGGGGTTCCCTGATCAGGATCTGAGCGAGGGCAACACGGTGTTTTTCACCTTCGGAGAGGCTTGACGGATATCTGTTGAGAACATCATGTGCTTTCTTTTCGGTAAATCCCGCCATCTTAAGGGTGATCATGGCTTTTCTTGTCGCGAGTTCTTTTGGGAACTCGAGACCGATTGCATCGGTCAGGTTATCGATGACCGTTCTGTGAGGGTAGAGATCGTATTCCTGATGCAGGAGTCCGATGTATTGTTTGGCTCTTCCCCGGTAGAGATAGCCGGGTTTCGACATGTCGATCCATTCATCTCCTATCCTTACGTGGAGTTTGCCGGATGTCGGTTCGTAAAGACCTGCTATCATTTTTGAAAGAGTGGTCTTTCCTCCTCCGGATACGCCGATGATGCCGAATATTTCACGCTCGTTTATTTCGAAGGTAACATCGTTCACCGCGTTGATGACGCCGCGGTCGACTGCAATGAATTTTTTGAGAAGGTGTTCGGCACGGACGATCGGTTCTCCGAAGATCTGATCTGTATAGACCTTGTCGTCGTGGTAACCTTTCATGAACTCGTCGATGACTTCGTCGGGTGTGCCGATCTTCGTGATCTTTCCGTCATCTAAGAGGACTGCTCTGTCGCAAACATCTTCAAGGACCTGGGAGAAGTGGGATGTAACGATCATTCCCATATTATTGTCATGGGCGGCTTTCTTTAGGAGGTCATGCACGATCCGTGCGGTTTTCGGGTCAAGTGTTCCGGTTGGTTCGTCCGCACAAAGGAAGAGTGGTTCACGGGCAAGCTGACGGGCAAGGACGACACGCTGTTTTTCTCCGCCGGAAAGGTCACGGGCAATGTGCATCATTCTGTGACTGAGTCTGACTTCATCCAGAAGGTCAGCTGCCCGGGAGATAGATTTTTCCGAAGGATAATTGATGTCGTCCAGAGCACGAAGCACGTTTTCGATGACACGGTCATCTCCATAGAGGGCGAAGGTCCGCTGGAACATGAGCGAGGTCCGTTTCATAATGTCTGTTTTGAGGGATTCGTTTTCGGGTGCCCAGAAATCGACATCATCTGCAATGAATTTCTCACCGCAGACACAGCAGGTTTTTCCTGCATTGCTCTGGAACTCGATTTTCCCGCATTTCGGGCATCGCGATATATGATAAATGATTTTCCCGGATGTCGGAGGTTGATCGATTCCCCTGATCAGGTGAATGAGAACGGTTTTCCCGCAGCCGCTTCTCCCGATCACACCAACGATCTCTCCTTCGGAGAGTTCCAGATTGATGTGGTCCAGTACTCTGACCATCTCGGTTGATTGCTGATCGGGATTTTCCGTCGAGGCTGGAAAGTCCATGATGAGGTCCTTTATCGTTATGAACGGATTTTTCATATGTTCTTCCTTCTATAATCGTAATTGTTTGTTTTACGTGGTTATTAGTTTTTAGAAGCGGGCCGAAGTAAAGTGCGACCCCAATCGCACATTACCCCTACCTCAGCCAAGCAAAACCACCCCGTCTCACACCTTATTCTGTCACTTTATTCAGCCCGTCCACGATCCCAACTACTTCGCGTATATCGTGTATGATGTATCCTGCCTGTTTGATGAGAATTTCGGGACGTTCCCCTTTCTGCTGAAGGGTAAGGATCGAGACATCGGCTTCCCGCATCGCGGATAGATCATTGATCCCATCCCCGACCATGACCACAACATCGTATTCACCTTTCAGACTCTTTACGATCCGTGCTTTCGTGACAGGAGTTGCCACTCCGTGAACACGATCCCGCGGGATCCCGATCTTATCTGCAACCAGTTCCAGTTTTGACGTCCGGTCGCCTGACGCAACATAGACGGCAATCCCTTTCTGATGCAGAGTGGAGATCATATCTTTTACCCCCGGAAACGGATATCCTGCCGCCGCTAAGGTAAATTCGATCGTGTTTTCGCGGAGATTCACGATCAGACCCGCATTCATGGCAAACAACTCTGACTCTTTCTCCACAGTCTGACGGCAGGCACGGTTCACCTCCTGCAGATCGGCAGCTTTGCACAGGGGATCAGAGTAGATGATCGTTCCAACACAATCGGCATCGATGATGTTTCTTCCGCAGCTGATGCCGAATTCCGTGTGTGATTCTCTAAGGTATTCTGAAAGATTTCTTTCCGGCGCAACATGCATCAGTTCGGACGAACTGAGATTCAGCAAAACAAGAATACGGTCCCGGTCCTCAAAGGTCAGCATCGTTGATTCAAGACTGTCGTTATACAAGAGCCCGCTCTTTATATTTTTGACAGCACGATTTGTTTTAAGAAGCGTTCCGGCACTATCGAAAACAATTCCAACCGACATTTTATTCCCTCTTTGGGCTGAAATTTAGTTCAACCCTCAGTTATTTAATCTTAGACTTCAATCACTAATATAAATGAGCATAAACGACACAGCCGAAAAAATCATATCAATGGAAATACGCGGCGCCGGAAAAATTGCCCGGGAAGCAGTATCTGCGCTTCGTGATCATGCTGAAACTCTGCCGCGGACCGGAGATGTATCCATCTTCATCCGTGAAATGGAGCAGGCGGCGGGAATTCTTCTTGCGACCCGCCCGACTGCGGTATCACTTCCGAATGCGATCCAGATCGTAATGCGCGATGTCCGCAATGCCAAAACCGAAGAGGCTGCCCGCGGGATCCTCCGGGAAAAAGCAAACGGGTTCATCTGGTCATCAAGGACCGCTCTTGACCGCATTTCTGTCATGGGGGCAAATCATATCCCGGACGGCAGTGTTGTCATGACACACTGCAACTCGAAAGCCGCTCTCGGAAGCATCATCGAGGCAAAACGTCAGGGTAAGGACATCAAGGTCTATGCGACCGAGGTCAGACCCTGGAACCAGGGCAGACTTACCATCAAAACGCTGAATGACAATGAGATTCCTACAACATATATCGTTGACTCGGCAGTCAGAACAATGATGAAAGAGGTGGATCTTGTCATGGTCGGGGCAGATGCGATAACCGTGAACGGCGCGGTCGTCAATAAGATCGGGACGTCCCAGATCGCTCTTTGTGCCCACGAAGCACGAAAAAATGTCATCGTTACCGCAGAAACGTACAAGTTTGCCCCGCGAACGATCCTTGGTGAACTTATCCAGATAGAGGAACGTCCGCCGGGCGAAGTACTCCCCGATGATATAGCCGCCGGACTGCCGTTTGTCACAGTCAAAAACCCCGTGTTTGATGTGACCCCGGCAGAATATATTGATATGATCATTACCGAAGCAGGAGCGATCCCCCCGCACCTTGCCTACACGATCATGCGTGAATATCTCGGGTGGGGGATCGATGAATTACAAAACCAGTTTCTGAGTATGGAGAAGTATTAAATGAAAGACCTTATTGCAACATATTATTTTAAACCGGCACAGGGAGTAACTCCCGAGATTGCAGCACAGGCGATCAGTCAGGAGCAGACGACCGGTACATGGACTGATCTCACAACGGTGAATGCTAAAACATCCTATGTTCACGCCTTCGATGGTGAAGTTCTGGAGATCGTCCCCTCGGGAGATGGTTACCAAACGAAACTTGGTTACCCGTATGAAATTTTTGAACCGGGAAATATACCCCAGTATCTCTCGGTCATAGCGGGGAACCTGTTTGGTCTCGGAAAACTTGACGCGGTCCGGCTTCTCGATATCGAGATCCCAAAAGGTCTGGACGGTAATGGACCAAAATTCGGTATCGAAGGTGTCAGAAAACTCGTCGGTACAGGAACGAGCCGCCGTCCCCACATTGGCACGATCATCAAACCGAAGGTCGGTCTGAACCCGAAGGATACGGCGAAGGTTGCTTACGAAGCGGCGATCGGCGGTGTTGACCTGATCAAAGACGATGAGACCCTGACGGATCAGAAATTCTGTCCGCTCCTGGATCGTCTTGCCGCAGTGATGGATTCGCTCGACACAGCCAAAGATGAAACCGGTCAGCAGGTCCTTTATGCAGTAAACGTGACCACCGGGGGCGACAAGATCCATGAACTCGCACTAAATGCAGTCAGAAATGGTGCAAATATGCTGATGGTGGATGTTTTGACGGCAGGATTTGCCGCTGTCCAGTGTCTTGCGGCTGACCCGGCGATCACCGTTCCGATCCATGTTCACCGGACGATGCACGGAGCCCTGACCAGAAATCCGGAACATGGTATCGCTATGCGTCCGATCGCAAAACTCGTCAGAGTCTGCGGAGGGGATCAGCTCCATACCGGGACCGTCTCCGGAAAGATGGGAGGAAACGTTGCAGAGATTCTCGGGGACAATGCTGCTCTTACCTGTCCGGAAGGTAAACTTCTTCCGGTGTTTCCGGTCGCATCCGGCGGTCTTCACCCGGGAAAAGTCCATGCGGAGATTACCACGCTTGGGAATGAGATCGTTTTACAGGCGGGAGGGGGGATCCACGGACATCCTGATGGTACCGCAGCCGGAGCCCGGGCAATGCGTCAGGCAGTTGACGCAGCGATCCAGGGAATAAGCGCAACGGAGTACGCAAAGACCCATGTCGAGTTGCGAAGAGCCCTTGAAAAATGGGGTAATGCATAAATAATCCCTCCTATTTTTTTGATCGAAAAGATGCGCTGAGGGAATTTGTTTTAATTCTTCAACATCTAATAATAGATTACTATGACAATCAAGGAACCCATGGTCCAGATCATGTCAATCCCGTTCACGAAATTCCACGGGAATGGAAACGACTTCATTCTGATCGATGAAATGAATGAGGAATTGATTCCTGATGAAATGAAGGCTCAGTTTGCCGTTGTTTACTGCGAGCGAAGATTCGGCATCGGAGCAGATGGTGTTCTCTTTATCTCCAAATCCAAAACGGCGGATATCCGGATGCGGCTTTTCCAGCCCGATGCGAGCGAAGCAGAGATGTGCGGAAACGGGATCCGCTGTCTTGCAAAATATGCTTTCGATAAAAAATATGTGCAGACGAAAGCCTTCAAGGTCGAAACTCTTGCAGGCATTATGCCGGTCCATGCAGGATACGATACCGATGGTGATTTCGCGGCAACGATCGATATGGGGGCAGCAGTGTATCAGGAGACCCGCGAGATCGAGGGGATGACCGTTTACTCGGTAAATACCGGTGTTCCGCATGCGGTCGTCTTTGTCGGCGATGTTGCCGGAGTCGATCTGAATGAGGTCGCCCCAAAGATCCGTCATCATCCCTCATTTCCGAAGGGGACCAATGTCAACTTTGTTCAGATCACCGGATCGTCGGATATCGTCATCCGGACCTTCGAACGCGGTGTTGAGGGTGAAACACTTTCCTGCGGTACAGGTTCAACCGCTTCGGCTCTTGTGGCATCAAAAGCGGGAAAAGTACACGGGTCGGTCATCCATGTAAAAACAGAGGGAGGACCGCTTGATATTACCGTTGGTGATATTCCGATGATGACCGGACCGGCAGAAACTGTCTTCACCGGAGAGATCATCTTTTGATCTTTTTTGCGTGATTTTTCGGATTCGTTCCCTCCCGGGAGTAATTGTCTCCAATCCAAATACAACACTTTTATAAAAACAAATGACTATACTTAACTAACTGACAATACCCTCTCTGTGTGTCTGGGCCCTGGATGAATACCATGATCAATATAATCCTCGCTATCCCTATTTCTGCCGTGATATGCCTTCTGCTCTTGGCATCGGTCGATTTTTTCTGGAAACTCCCGAAAGCAGGAGGAGTTTCCGGTGCTAAAGTGATTGGAAAGGAGATCGAAAAAAAGGGTGGTGATATCAACGGAGGCTGGATGATTGGGAACATCATCTCATCTCCCGATGCATCTGCCGGGACCCTTCTTGCTGCATGCGGTTACTATATCTGGGGAATCCCGGGCGCAGTCATCTCAATTATCCTGGTCTATATCGGGGCGAGAATCTGTGCAGATAAAGGATATGCAGGAACGAGCGGATGTATTCTTGCCACTCTGGTGATCTGGGTGCTCACGACGTTTGCAGGATTCCCGCCGGAATCATTCATTGCCGGGTGTGTGATCGCGATCTTTTTCATCGAAGGTATTTCATCGAAATATGCAAGCCGTATTCTCGGGAAGATATGGAGGAGAGTATCATGATCGTCGAGGGGATCTGTGTGGTGATTGCGGTCTACTGTGCCCTGCGTGCCGTGTTCGAGAAAAACACCCTTCTGAAATTTCCGTTCCTGAACGTCATGAACTTCGCTGTAACCGGTGCAATTGTCCTTCTGCTGCCGTATCCGATCACGATCGGTGTAGCGATCGCCTACTTTGTCGGTTCGACGCTTGAATCAAATGCCATTGCGAGCACGATCTCAACTCTGGAGGCTATATAATGGATCTAATCCTTATTCTTGCAGTGCTCCTCTCGCTTATCGGGGGAATCGCAACCGTATCTGTGCGGTCTCCCTTTGATAAACTGATCTGTCTTGGTATCCTCACATCAGGCGGGGTCCTCTTCATGGTGGAGAAAGGATATCTTGATGTGGCGATCTGCATTGCCCTTCTGATGCCGATCGGGACCCTGTTCATTCTGCTTCTTCTCGGTAAGAAGCAGGAGGTCCCGAAATGATCGTCCCGACGGAGTTTATTGTAGGGTGTATCCTCCTTCTTGCAGGTGTTATCTTCACGGCATTCCCGCATGATAAAAAATATCTGACCAGGCTCATCAACATGGAAGTCGCGGAGTTCGGACTGGTGTTCATCATGCTCGGCTTCAGTGAAACACTTGCTCTCGTGACTTTTGTTGCAGTGAATGTTGTGACCACGCTGATCTTTGTCCGAGTGATCGAAAAAAAGGAGGGAGCAGATGACAGACGACAAAACAGGTAAGACAGTTCCGGTGAAAAATATCCGTGTGACATCCGGCAAATTCCAGAAACTCTCCGGTATTTTATCGTCCATCGAGGCTCTGCCTAAAGTGTATGCAGTCGGGGTATGTCTGATCATTATTTTTGGACTCTGCTGTGTTCCGTTTCTCTCCTACGAAGACAATCAGCTTTACCCGAAGACGCTGAATCCGTCAAGTTCCCTTAATCCGTATGACCGCGGCGGGATCCCTCTGACGGAACCCGCGGTGATCGTTGCCCAGTATCCTCAAAATTCTCCGGCAATAGGTTATGTAACTGCATTTCTCACACCTGCAAGTCAGTTCCTCGCAGATTTCACAGAACATCTTGGAACGACCATTGTTGCCCACCCCGGAGGGATCCTTGATGAGATCCTCTACTATACCCGCGGGTTCGATACCATTGTCGAAGCAAGTATCTTGTTCGCAGCATTTGCGATAGCGTCTTTCCTTTATCGGAGGGCAAAAGAATGATGGAATTCATTGCTGACATGGATCTTATTTACAAGATCGGGCTCGCAGTCGCATTTCTCGCGATCCTGATCTCGTTTACAGCATTCGTCCGGGAAAAAGAGGATATCCACAAACTCATCATTGTCGATCTTATCGAACTGACAGGTCTTGTCGTCATTGCATTGATCGCGACCGATCTTGCCGAGGCCCTCATTTTGCCGGGACTTGTTGTGGGAGTCGCAGAAATACTGGCGGTATCCGAGTTGTGGCTCACAAAAGAGGGACTGCAGCGTGTTCCCACGGTCAAACGTGCCGATATCGAAGTATTACACACTGCCCCGAAAATTATCGGCGCTTTGCTTGCGGCCTATGGTATTTTCCTGACTGGTTTCACCGGAGGTCTTATTGCGGGACTCGGGTTAGCATTGTTCTTCCTTGGAATGAACACGAGTGAGAACTTCTCCTCCTCGGAATCGGCATCAGGTTATGCATGGGCATTATGGGTCCTGGGATTTTTGGTATTCATGATCTTCCCGAGTCAGTGGTTCTTCGCATTAATGCTTGCAGCTGTGGGAATAATGATCAAAGTCATGGCAAAAATATCCCTTGTCGGAACTATGCGGGGTGATGGATCATGATCGGTGCTATCCTTTTAGAGATCCCGTTTGGAGACATGGTGCATTACCTTTCGGAATACACCGTGGTGTTGTTTGCATTTGCGGTAATATTTGTTCTCCTTGCAATCGTTTCACTGCCGGAGAAACCGATCGATATCGTATTTGGAACTGACGGATACACCGTGAAAGAGACGCCGAAGGATCTTGGTAAATTCCAAAGATTCATGGCAATTGCGTGCGGTATTGCAACGATGGGGGTAATAATAACGGGGGATGTCTTCAACTTCACCTTATTGGCCGCAATCATCGGTGTTCTGAACATCGGCATCGTTGCCGGAGTGAAAAACAGGCACGTTCTTTCAGCCGCGTTTTCCTATGGTCTGGTTGTCATGATGGCAACGGTACCGTTGTTTGCCGGTGCAGCAATAATTCTTGCAACGACCGGAACACTTTCCATCTGGGAACTGGCAGCGACCGGCGGAGTGCCAATCGTTGCCAAACTCCTCCTCCTCATTGGTGTTTTCGGTGAGGGAATGGCACCGTTCTATATTGGTAAAGCCGAGATTACGCGTGCATCCGGTGCACCGTATATCCTGATGATCCATGTAAGTTCCCTTCTGCTGTTCCTGCGGCTGGTGGAAATCCTTCTGACGGTGTGATTATGAAAAAAACAGTATATGTAGTATTTGCAGTATTCTTTGCCTGTCTGGGGATCATCTCAGCCATACTTGTCGATGCAAATCCCTATTGGATCATTCCGCTGGTTTTGTCGGTGCCGGGATTTTTCGCGTCACTTGTGCTTTTCATGACGTCCGGAACGAAAGACGGAGATATTCCGTTTGTGGGGTACTGAAATGATCGAGTTCCTTCTCCTCCTGATATTTGCGATCTTCTTCGGTCTTCTCCTGCATGGTATCCACCGGAAGGTCATTGCCAGGATCCAAAAGCGTCCCGGACCTCCGATCTGGCAGGAAATATTACATACCCTGAAGTTCTCCTTTAAGCAGACCTGGATACCGAAGACAGCAAGTCAGGTCATGTATGTTGCGATCGTTTTGATCGCGATCGGTCTCTGGACCTCCGCACTGTACGTTCTCTGGACCGGGGGAAGTCTACTTCTGATTTTCGCATTCTATATGCTCCATAAAATCGTGGAACACGGAACGGGACTTTCGTCAGGCTCTCCTTATACAAAGTTCGGTGCGATCAGATCCGTCATGTCGGCAGCGGCCGAATTACCGCTCCTTGCGACCGTCGCAATCGTCTATATTTTCACCGGCACGCTTTCGATTTCCGGGATCACTGCATGGGAAGCTGCAAATGTTCCCCTGATTGGGATCGCTTTGCCTGCTGCGATATCGCTGTACCTTATTATTCTCTCAAAGGCACACTATGGTCCCTTTTCGGTTATCGAGGCAAAGGAACTTGTCTCCGGTTACTGGACAGAGCATTTTGGCGGATGGAGGGCACTGTTGAACATCGCTCTTGCACTCAAAACGTTCGTTTTGATCGGCGTCTTCATCGTTGTCTTCTTCGGAGCACTGCCGTGGTGGCTTATCCTCATCGCGATGGTTCTCGTAATGATCTCCATCTCATTTATCTGTGCAACAACACCGATGCTCACACCCTATAACACGGTCCTCATCCAGACGATCTGGACGGTCGTGGTCTGTGTTTACGGCGTGATCATGTGGATGGTGATATCATGTCTATAAAGTCTGAGCAAAAACAGGGTGAACTCATTCCCGGCATTGCTGTCGTAGGTGTTGTATTTTACATTCTCCTGATGCTGGTTGAAGCCGCTCTTTACCCGCAGATGCTGCTTGGAGCTGTTCTCGGGTCAGTGTTCCTCGGTCTTCTTGCGACGGTATTTATCTGGACGAATGAAAATGCAAAGCATGTAGTCGAGATGGTCTTGATCTGGGTCATGATCTTCGGATTTGTTGCCTACGGATTTCTCTGCTTTGGAGGTGTCATATGAACCTCCTCTATGAAAGAGACCTTGAACCGATGAAACTCATCACACTCAAATGTCCCAGGCAGAATGAAGTGACCCTTCAACTTTCAAAGCGTCTCGGCATTTCCCGGCAGAGGATGAGACAGATCCTCATTGAAAAATGTGATCAAATGACACTTGAAAATCTCGGTCCGCGGTATGATGCTGCTGAGAAAATATCTGCGGATGACGAGATAGGAAACGCTCTTTCCCTCCCGCATCTCTCAACTGCAACGGGGATCCTCTCGCAGGAGAGAGCGGCGTTCTACCGCAAAAAAGCTGGAGAAAAAGATGCTGTGATAAACGATATCATAAAGGAAATTCTGGAGGAAATATCATGACCGTTTTGCAAAAACTCAAAAATGCCGTTCGGAAACGGTCCATACATGTATGCTATGTAAACACAGGTTCCTGTAATGGATGTGACATTGAGATCCTTGCCTGTCTCGCCCCGAAATACGATATTGAACAGTATGGGATCTATGTTCATAATAATCCGAGAGAGGCCGATGTCATTCTGGTCACGGGAGGTATGTCTCCCCAGTGGATCGATAAACTTCCTGATCTGTGGGACCGTGTCCCGGAACCAAAAGCTGTCGTGACGATTGGGAACTGTCCGCTTTCCGGATGCGTGTTCAACCGTCCGGGAAAACTCATCGACCCGCCTGTTAGCAAATATATTCCGGTGACCGCATCGGTTCCCGGGTGCCCGCCGCGTCCGTCGGAAATCATTTCAACGATCCTTGGTGCCGCTGACGATCTTTTCAGGGATTATGAAGTTAATCATAACGAGAATAAGGAAAATAAGGGAAAGAAAGGGGGTTCGCAGAAATGAGAAAAGTTGTTGATGTTTCTCTCCCGATCGGTCCGATCCATCCCTGTTTCAAGGAACCCTGCAGGATAAAATGTGAAACGAAGGGTGAGAGGATAGTGACCACTGAGGTGGAACTCGGTTACGTGAAGAAAGGTATCGAAAAGATTATGATTGGGCGTCCATGGCAGGAGACGATCTTCCTTGCAGAGAGGGTGTGCGGGATATGTTCCGTCGTTCACAACACTGTGATCGTCGAGGCTCTGGAAGAGATCAGCGGAATCACTGTTTCGAGACGGGCGAAACTTCTCCGTCTCATTTTGAACGAACTTGACCGTATCCAGAGTCACCTTCTTGCAAACTACTCATACTGCTACACCATCGAGCATGAAACGCTTGCCATGTATCTGCTGAATCTTCGTGAAACGGCGATGGATTCGATTGAAATGATGACCGGAACACGGGTCATGTCGGCATACATTGTGCCGGGAGGCGTCCGTGAAGATCTGTCCGATGAGAACGCCGCGAAGATCCTCGACGCGACCTATACGATCGAAACGGAACTTAAACGCTATGTGAAGATGTTTGAGACGGGTCCGATGATCGGGCTTCGTTCAAAAGGAATAGGTGTTCTTTCCAAAGAAGATGCGTTGGCATCCGGGGTTGTCGGTCCGACTGCCCGTGCCAATGGTCTCCCCCGCGATGCCCGGAAGGATGATCCTCTTTATCTGGAGATGGGCTGGCATATGATCCTCAGGACCGGATGCGACAACTTCTCCCGGATCATGCTTCGGTTTGACGAACTCTTCCAGTCCATTACTTTGATCAGAAATGGACTTGCGGCTCTTGAACCGGGCAAGATCAGAAACGGCGGAGATATGAAAGCCGGTCGTGTGAAACACACGATCGAAGCACCACGCGGAGATCTTACCTATGAGATCGAGATCGATTCGTCTGGTCAGGTCGTGTATGTTTCGATCCAGACACCGTCCATCCCGAATATCGAGGTCGCATCTCATGCGATGATGAAAAATCTAGCTTCCGTTGCCGATGTGACGTCCACGTTCATCAGTGCAGATCCCTGTATTGCCTGTGCGGAGCGGTAACATGACGTTCTTTACCTACATCAGAGAATTCCTGAAATTTTCATGGATAAAAACATTTTTCACGGTAAAAACGCCTCCTCTGGTCAGTCCATCCTATTTTCGGGATTTTCCTACGTTGACCGGGAAGGAATGCACCCATTGTTTTACCTGCAGAATGATTTGTCCCTCACCCGGAGCAATCGATGTGATCCAGACTGCAGGCGTGTGGAATCCGGTCGTGTATGCCGGACACTGCGTCCGCTGCGGATACTGTGTCGAAGCTTGTCCCGAAGGAGTTCTGACGTCTGGGGACCTGCTTGCACGAAAAGAAGAACAGGGTCTTTTTTTCTCCCATGAATACATCGTGAAAATCGACACTGACAAATGTATGGGCTGCGGAAACTGCGCAACGGCATGTCCGGCAAACCGTGAACTCGACCCGCAGATCGGTGCCGGCGGGACCTCATTTTCAGAGGAGGTCGTTATTCGTGTTGAAAACGGTAAAAACATGGTAAAACACAATGAACGATGCACCGGGTGTAAAACATGCATGGATACCTGTCCGAACGGAGCTATCCATGTGATCCGGAACGTGGCTGCATTGCAGGAGAATAAATAAATGGATTATATCGTCAAGAATGCCTGGGTGATTGATCCGGTAAACAAAATATCCGGCGAAAAGATGGATCTCTATGTTTCCAACGGGAGGATTACAGATGAAGAACCCAAAGGTGCCGAGATCATTGATGCCGGCGGGTGCCTGACCCTTCCCGGGGGAATTGATTCCCATACCCATATCTGCGGAACGAAAGTAAACTTCGGCAGATACATGAGTCCGGAGGATATGCGTGCAGGACGTGCCCCCAGAAGAAAAGGCATGCGGGCCGTTTCCGGATACAGTATCCCGACAACATATGGAAACAGTTACCGGTATGCTCTCATGGGATATACCACACTCACTGAAGGAGCCATGGCCCCGCTTGAGGCACGCCATACCCACGAGGAATTCAGGAGTACTCCCCTGCAGGACGGTCTCATTCTCACACTCTTTGACGGAGACTGGGGAGTCATGCGGGCAATTGCTGCAGGTGATGTCAAACGTGCAGCTGCCTTGATCGCATGGCGTCTTAATGCAGTGAAAGGGTACGGTGTGAAATTGACGAACCCTCTCGGTGCAGAACTTTGGAGTTGGGGAAAGAATGTTGACTGTATCCGAAAACCCATCCCTTATTTTGATATCAGCCCCGCCGAATACATCAAAGGAGTAATTGAGGCAAATGAAATGCTGGGTCTTCCCCATTCAGTGCATATACACTGCAATAATCTGGGAAAGCCCGGGAATTACACTTGTACCATCGGGACCATGGGACTTGTTCCGGATCTGAACAAAAAACGGCAGACTGCATATATGACCCATGTTCAGTTCCATTCATACGGCGGGACCGGATGGAAGGATTTCTGCTCAAGGGCAGAACCCGTCACAAATTATGTGAACCAGCATCCCCAGATCACGATGGATATGGGACAAATCATGTTTGGGCGGACCACAACCATGACGGCAGATGGTCCGATGGAATTCAACCTCTACCGTCTTCATCAGGATAAGTGGAGTAACCATGATGTCGAGATGGAAACTGCATCCGGCGTTATTCCGGTGATCTACCGGCGCAAAAATCTCGTTAACAGCGTAATGTGGTCGATCGGTCTTGAACTTGCCCTGCTCACAAAAGATCCCTGGCATTGTCTTCTGACGACAGATAATCCGAACGGTGCCCCGTTTGTCAAGTATCCGGAGATCATCGGGCTTCTGATGAGTAAGGAGTATCGTGACAAGGAATTTGCGACCATTCATCCGAAGACGGAGAGCCGTGTTGTTCTTCCGGCACTCGACCGCGAACTGACTTTTGATGAGATTGCGGTTATGACCCGTGCCGGTCAGGCAAAGGCCCTTGGTCTTCTGGACCTTGGAAAAGGGCATCTCGGTTTTGGAGCAGAAGCAGATATTGCAATTTATCCGATCAAACCTGATAAGATCGATCCATCAAAGGAGTATGCCGAGATCATCCGAAGTTTTGCCCAGACCAAATACACGATGAAACTCGGTGTGCTGATCTCAAAAGAGGATCAGATCATGGCAGATAATCAGAACAGGACGTTTTGGTGTAGTCCGAAAGTACCGGCAAAGTATGATATGTCGAAGGATCCGGAACTGATCCATACATTCAACCGGTATTACACGATCAGAATGGAAAATTATCCGGTGGACGAGGATTACTATCTGAGAAAAAGTATGAAAATCGAAACGGAGACGACGTTATGAGACGTGTCACACTTATTTTACGGGAAGAGGTCGACCCGTATCTTCCTATCGAGGCGGAGGCAATTTCACCGGAGATCCTTTCAAAAAATATTGACGTTTCGGTCTTTGTGGGAAATGAGAAGAAGAAGCTGAAAGAGGTTTTCGATATCAGAGTTGACGGTGAAGCTGCAGGTCCGTCAGCGACAGAGATCGTTATGGTCGGTGACTGTCATCAGGTGAAACGTGTCGGGGAATACATGACCAATGGCAGGATCATCATTGAAGAGGATATTGGGATGCACTGCGGGGATTTTATGGACGGCGGGACGATCGAGATAGGAGGAAATGCAGGTGACTGGCTCGGTCGTGAGATGCTGGACGGAACCATCATCTGTCATGGAAATGCCGGAAACTACTGCGGTTCGGGATACCGAGGTGGAAGGAAAGGTGTTCGCGGCGGAGAGCTCCTTGTCGAAGGAAATGTGGGTGATTATTGTGCCGAGTGCCTTTTTGGCGGGTTGGTCCACGTAAAAGGAAATGCCGGGATCCATGCGGGATGCAACATGAAAGGTGGGAAACTTCTCATTGAAGGGGATTGTCTGATGCCCTGCGGAGATATGTATGCCGGTGAAGCAACGATTTACGGACATGTGACCGATTTCCTCCCAACTTTCAGGGAGACGGGAAAAGTAACCGAGTCAGGGCACCAGCTTATCGTTTTCAATGGGGATCTGGCAAACAGAAATGCAAAAGGAACGCTTCGTGTCGGCTCATTCGAGCGGATCTAAGCAAATATTTTTTGAATTTTATCACTATTCTCGTGTGATATGTCTGAAGTTTGCAGGTATCAGGTGACGGTCTAAATCTTGATGGTTCCAGACAACGTATTCTATAGTATGACAAGACGACCGGTTATTTCAGTTATAGGTGATGCAGCCCTGAAACCCGGGTGTGCGAAAGAGCGGTTTGCTTTTGCTCTTGGCAGTACGCTGATTTCGAATGGTTATCGGATCATGTCTGGAGGACTTGGGGGCGTGATGGAGGCAGTTTCACGTGGGGCGCATGATTCTCCAAACTATTGCGAGGGTGATGTGATCGCCATCCTTCCGGGCAATGACCCTGCCCAGGCTAATCCGTATACCGATATCGTTATCGCGACGGGTCTGGATCATGCGAGGAATTTCATCGTGGCAAACACCGATGCGGTGGTTGCGATCGGCGGAGGGTCAGGCACGCTCTCCGAACTTTCGTATGCATGGGTGATGCGTCGGCTCATTCTGGCATACCGTGTTCCGGATTCGGTGCATGTCGAGGGCATCTTTTCTGACTGGGGATCGATCGTTGCGGATAAGAAGATTGATGATAAATCCCGCTATCCGGATATTCCCGATGACAAAATCTTCGGGGTGGATACGCCGGACGATGTTATCCGGATTTTGTCGGAGCGGTTATCAAAATATACCAGCCGTCCGACCCTTGCGGGAAAAAGAGATTAACATCAGGATATGATTTTATTGACTGGGTTGCTCTGACAGCATTTACTGTCACATTCTCCGCCGGCATAGGGACAGATCGTCATAGAAAAATCTGCCATTGGATGCCCTTTGCTTTTGATCTCGAATTCCTTATACCATCCAAATGCGGCTTTTTTTGTTTCAATGCCCTTCTCTGTGAGTCTGCTCTGGATATTTTTCAGGATCCATTGTGAGATACCTGGACATCCGAGATCGCTTACAAGATGTGCATAGGGAAAAAGCATCACCCGTTTTGCCCCGAGACGACCCAGTCTGATCATGATGCTGTCGACTGCTGCAGAGACCGTCAGTTCGGGCGAGATCTCATCCAACTTTTCCACGCTGGCAAAAAGCAGAACACAGTTCTCCATCTCATCTTCTTTTATCGGGTCCGGTTCTGCAAACTTGGTCTTTGAAGTGACCTTATAATACACCCGGTCCGTGTGAATACCAAGGATCCTCATCTGCTCACCTCAGTAAAAGATATGGTTTCACTTGTCAGCATTCCTTCAACATGACCTTTTGTATCTACCACTGGCAGGGCGGAGATATGGTATTTTTCGAGAAGCGATGCGGCGAGACGGAGCGTGTCGGTTTTTTTCACTGAAATTACCTCCTTTGTCATAATGTCGGCAAGGTTTTGATGGTTTCCCGCAACTGATTTTGCAATATCCCACGATGTGACGATCCCTGAGAGTTGTCCTTCCTCTGAGATCACTGCCAGGTGATTTATCTCCTTCCCGATCATGACTTCCGCAGCCTGACGGATCGTGGCGCATGCACAAATGACCGGCGGATTTTTCGTCATCAGGTCTTCGACCGTGAACGGGGTTAAAAACTGCCCAACCAGAAAGTTCAGCTGATTATTTTCCAAAAGGAAGCCGTCATGTCCATGGGGTGACTGGATCTCTCCATATTTTGCTTCTCTGCCGTTTGCGGTCAGTGCCATCACGATCTCTTGCGAGAGATACGGTGGATACAGCCAGTCCGATGAAACAGAGAGAATCAAAAACTTTGCCTTCGTTTCTGCAAGTCCTTCTGTGAGGTTTCCGTTTTTCGTCAGGTCGTAGTAGTCGACGGCTCTTGTGATGTAGAGATAGGAGTTCGGGTCAAAACGTTCCACGAATGTCTCACCCTGATGCTGGAGATAGCTTTCGACAGAGAACTCGGTATCAAACCCGTAACCTATGTTTGTATTTTTCTGCAGCCGGCGTCCGAATTTTGTCTGCATCGACTCATCCGAAAGATAGGTAATATGTGCCAGCATGCGGGCGAGGGAGAGTCCGTGACCGGGTTTTTTCCCGGTGTCGGCGTAGTTTCCGTTGTTCCAGTCCGGGTCGCTCATTATTGCGGCTCTTCCGACTGTACTGAATGCGATGTGCATCGGCGTGGAATATCCGGCAGAGGCGATACATATGACTCTGCGAACAAAGTCCGGAAACTCAACACTCCACTGAAGAGCCTGCATACCTCCCATTGACCCCCCGATAACGGCATATATCCCGGAAATGCCCAGTTCCCGGAGGAACTGATATTCGGCATGGATAATGTCCCTGATGGTGATCACCGGGAACGTGATACCATACATTTTCCCTGTTGCCGGATCTATCGACATAGGACCTGTTGAACCCTGACATCCTCCGATCACGTTCGTTGCTATTACACAGTATCGGTTCGTATCGAGAGCTTTGCCCGGTCCGATGATCCCGTCCCACCATCCGGGTTTTGTATCTCCCGTGTGGAATCCTGCAGCGTGGGCATCACCGGTAAGTGCATGGCAGACGAGAATGATGTTTTGTGTGTTTGGTGACCCGTAACATTCGTAGGCGATGGTCGTTTCTGCGAGGGTCGCTCCGCTTTCCAGAGTAAGTGGAGTCTTCAGTGTATGATATTTTGTTGTGACCTTCCCAACAGATTCCTGTAGCATTTTTCCTCCTTAAACGAGCGAGAGTGCATGATCCAGATCCGCGATGATATCAATCGGATTTTCGAGCCCGACTGCGAGGCGGATCGTATCCGGCGTGACACCTGTTGCGATCTGGTCCTCTTTTGAGAGTTGCTGGTGGGTGGTTGATGCCGGGTGGATAATGAGCGTTTTTGCATCTCCTATGTTTGCAAGAAGGGAGATGAGCCGGACATTATTCTGAACAGTGACTGCAGCATCAAAACCTCCTTTGACACCAAACGTCAGGATCGGACCTCCGGAGCCTCCAAAATATTTGTCGCAATTCTTTTCCGAAGGGTGACCCGGAAGTCCGGGATAATTCACCCAGGCGACTTTTTCATGGGAGGCAAGGTGTTTTGCAACTGCGAGGGCATTTTCTGCGTGACGTGACACACGAAGGTACAGTGTCTCGAGACCGATTGAGGTGAGCCAGGCATTGAATGGTGACAGAGTTGCCCCGAGATCCCTCATGAGGGAGATGCGTATGCTTGTTGACACGGTTGAGGGACCGAATGTCTGGTAGTGGACGAGCCCTTTGTATGCCGGGTCCGGTTCAGTGAACTTCGGGAATTTCCCATTGTCCCAGGGAAATTTTCCGTTCTCGACAATTACGCCGGAGAGGGCAGTTCCATGACCGTTTGCATATTTTGTTGTAGAAAGTACGACGATGTCGGCTCCGTGTTCGAGCGGGCGAACGATGCCGATTCCAATCGTGTTATCAACGACGAATGGAATTCCTGCATCATGGGCAATTTTTGCAATTTCCTCAAAGTCAGGGATGTCAAGTTTCGGGTTGCCGAGTGATTCAAAGTAAATCAGCCGGGTCTTTTCGGTGATGGCATTTTTCAGGGCATTTAGATCATTTGAAGGGATGAAACGTGCTGTCCTGTCAAAGTTCGGGAGGGTCAGGTTGAAAAACTCGAATGTTCCTCCATAGAGGTTGTCTGCCGAAACGATCTCATCACCGGGGTTGGTGAGGGCTAGGATCAGAGTGCTAATCGCAGCCATGCCTGATGAAAGACTTATTGCTGCAGTTCCTCCTTCGATTGCGGCGATGCGTGTTTCAAACGAGGTGTTGTTCGGATTGGTGAGCCGGGTATAGATATTTCCTTCGATCGACAGGTCGAATCGTCCGGCAGCCTCCTTTGCATCTTTGAAAACATACGCTGTCGTCATATAGATCGGCTCGGCACGTGCACCGGTCGTTTCATCCGGTTTTTGTCCTGCATGTATTGCAAGGGTTTCTTTCTGATATTTTGGGGTCATAATAATTCACGCTGTGAATTGTGTTGGCGGGCGGACAATAAATAGATTAGGGTAATGGTTCGATCCATTTCATCATTACATATTTTCACTTTCCGGCATGATGAAATTACAGAAAGCAGCGAAGAACAAAAATGGGATGAAAAATATTCAGTTTGCTGCTTCTTCAGCTTTGATTTTTCTGATCTCTTCCAAAAGCCGTTTGAGAACGACTTCGTCTGACGGCATATCCGAGTGAAACGCTTTTTTCACGTGGATCGGGACACCGTCAAGACGGTATGCCGTTCCCTCCGCATCGATCCCCACCGCTGCGACCGGAATATGGATCTTAGCGATCGCCGTTGAAAGGGAAACGAAGGGGTCGATGACGACCGTATTAATGGATGCAAGATGCTCCACCGTTTCATGCGGGAAGTGGGCGCCGAGATCCGTCCCGATGATCATGACTGCATCTGCCTCTTTTTTCGCCAGAATATCCACCCCGCTCGTCTCCCCGGGATTGTAATGAACGATCCCTCTTGAGTAATCTACTGCATAAGGATACCCGGCGACCATCGAAAACATCTGGTTTGTTCCGTCTACGTTCCAGTGACCGCGAAGAGGTGTCAGGGTGTATTTTGTGTGCCGGTTCAGTTCATCGACCAGCTCGATCCCTGCACGCACGTTTTTGTATTTTCCCCGTGACTGGGTCAGCCCGATTCCGGTGAAGAACGCACCGAACTTTGCTGCAAGCAAAACATCTGCGACTTTGAACACAACGTTTCGCTCAACACCCGCGACAGAATCAGGAATAACATCCCGCTCACCGCGGACTGCAGCACGAATGGCATTGAAGAGAGCGAAATCCCCTCCCGGTTTTACCTGCACGAAAATGTCTGCAAGTTTTGCTGTATCGGTTTCCCGGATATCAACAACAATAACTGTCCGGTCTTCTCTTCCCTCATCACGGAATGCGCCTGTCGAGTAAGTCGAGTATCGTGAAAGATGCCGTGGGTGGGCAGCGATCGGGTTGCATCCCCAGTAAACGATCACATCAGCACGGTTTTTGACCTGACCAAGCGTGCAACCGGGATGTCCCACTTCCTGGACTGCCATGATCGTCGGACCGTGGCATTCGGAAGAACAGTTGTCCATTACTGCGCCGATCTCTTCGGCAATTTCAAGTCCCACATGCATCGCTTCGGTCGATGTGCCTGCCCATCCGTAAAACAGCGGACGTTTTGCATGGACAAACATCCGGGCGGTTTTTTTGATCGCATCATCAAAATTTGTCTCATGCCAGACATCTCCGTCACGTTCGATCGGTGTGATCATCCGTCCGTTTGAACAGAATTTTCCCGATGAAAGAGTGCATCCGTTTATCACGTCTGTAATGATTCCGTCTTTTATGTGAAGTTCGATATCATCGCAAAGACACCCACAGAGAGGACATGCCGCATTTTTGACGATCTTTTCACCCTTTTCGACACCCGGCAGAATAACTCCGGCAGGAATCTCGTATCTGAGCCCTCCCAGATCTTCCATAAGATCCCAGGCAGATTTCAGCGGAAGGTCGGTCGGTTCCACGTCGACCGGCATATCTTTGAAATCCGGTGCTCCGGTCGAGTGCGTTTTATCGTGCAAAATAGCATTCGCGAATGGACCGCATGGGAGGAATACAACTCCCGCAGGTGTTTCCGGCGATTCACGCACAGAAAAAACGGTTTTTCCCGTCGAACTTGTGATAAGAACGTGTTCTCCCTCCTCGACACCTGTTTTCATGGCATCCATTGGATTTAGAAAACAGTAGGATGTTTCGATCGAATATTTTGCGCTGTCTTTATAATACAACTGGGCCCCCTGCTCTGCTGTCCTTCCACTGCTCATCATCAGTTTCATATTCAAAATCACCTCTTCCCAATAGTAACAGTATGTTTCCGGTACAAAGTAATAAATCCATCTTAAATAAGACAGTATACTACAAATGCGAATAATTAATATCATAGGTCACTCCAATTCCGGGAAGACCACTTTAATCACAAAAATCGTCCCACTTCTTGCAAAAGTAGGAACGGTTTGCACAATAAAACATCTGGGACATCATGTCTGGGAATTACCAGAAGGGAAAGATACGACCGTTCACTATGAGGCAGGTGCGATCTGCGGTGCAGGTATCGATTCGGAAAAGACCATGCTCACGCTTCGGGACACGGATGTATATACGATCCTGGATTTCTATGCATGGATGGGATATGATTATGCAGTGGTTGAAGGATTCAAGGAAGAGGGGTTTTCCTGTGCTGTCCTTGGAGATCTTGAGGCAGAGAATGTTATCCTGACCAATCCGACACCAGATGAATTATTTGCGGCACGCGATAAATTTGATGAATATGTGCCGGTACACAGTTGAATATGTCGAGAAAAAGATCTCCCGCCTCAACGCCTGAAACATCTCTTCACCGGCAGGGGTATAACTTCATAGCTGATGGTTCATCCGCAGCCGTTAAGCCGTGCATGTGGTGCAAACGTGCCCTTCGCGGGGGAGATTCCTGCTACAAACATCAGTTTTACGGAATCGACACCTGGAAATGTGTTCAGATGACCCCGACGCTCCGGTGCAATCAGCGTTGCCTGTTCTGCTGGAGATCCATGGAACACGAAGTTGTTTCCGAGAAGGAACTTTCTCCTGAAGAAATCATTGCCGGCATTCCGAAAATGCAGAAAAAGGGTTTGTCTGGAGATAAACCGTATACTGACCCGGAGCGCTGGGATGAGGCAGTAAATCACCCAACCCAATATGCTCTTTCTCTTTCCGGCGAGCCGACCCTTTATACAAAATTACCGGAACTTATCTCCCTCCTTCGTGAAAATAACAAGCACAGTGTCTTTGTCGTTTCAAACGGCACGATTCCGTCCATAATCGAAAAGATCCACCCGACGCAGCTCTATCTTTCTGTTGATGCAGTAGACGAAACCTCCTATGAAAGGATATGTCGTCCCATGGGTGACGTAAAAATCATGTGGGGAAATATCAAAGCATCCCTGTCGCTTCTCCAAAAAAAAGAGGAAGAGGGAACCCGTACAGCCATTCGTATCACCCTTGTCAAGGGGTACAATGATACGAACGAGGAAGGTTTTGCCAAAATTATTGAGGAAGCACAACCGATCTTCGTTGAAATAAAGGGATACATGTATTTGGGATACAGTCGAATGAGATTAGAAGAAACGAATGTACCCGACATGGAAACCATTCGAAGTTTCGCGAAGAGAGTTGCCCAACTCTGTAATTATGACATCATGGATGAAAACGTGCCGAGCCGCGTTATTTGTCTAAAGAGAAAAACATGAAATTCGACATTGAGGAATTTAAGGAACGCAGAAAAAACGATTTTGAGGGTGCATGGCATGCAGGACCTTCAGTCATAACCCCGCCGGAATCTGCAAAAATCTATCCGCGTTATGCGTATCGACGAGCAAAAGTCCACCCGATTTTTGATACCATCAGCCGACTCCGTGCAGCATATATGTCAATGGGATTCGATGAGGCAATGGTGCCGGTGTTTATCGACGAGCAGGAAGTATACCGTCAGTTCGGTCCCGAAGCTGCCGCAGTCCTGGATCGTGTATATTATGTGGGTGGTCTGCCCCGCCCGAATGTGGGTATCTCCAAAGAACGACTGGATGCGATCGCTTCCATCACCGGGAAACCCCTTGCAGAAGGTACCGGCGAAAAACTGATGAAGTGTCTCCACGCCTACAAAAAAGGTAAGTTCGACGGTGATGACCTCACGCACGAGATGTCGGTCGCATTAGACGTTGACGACGGTGTCGTCGTTCACATCCTGGACAATGTCTTTCCCGAATTTAAGGAGCTCGTGCCGGAATCCTCCAGAACAACACTTCGTTCCCACATGACGAGCGGCTGGTTCCTTTCCCTTGCTCAGATGTGGGACAAAAAACCTATGCCGATCCGCATGTTTTCCATTGACCGGTGTTTCCGCCGGGAGCAGGAAGAGGATGCGACCCATCTCAGATCGTATCACTCCGCATCCTGTATCGTTGCCGGCGAGGATGTGACCGTGGAAGAGGGTAAGGCTGTTGCAGAAGGTCTGCTCTCTGCATTCGGTTTTACCGAGTTCAGATTTCAGCCGGATGAGAAACGTTCCAAATATTACATGCCGGATACCCAGACCGAAGTGTATGGGAAACACCCTGTTCATGGGTGGGTTGAGGTTGCGACGTTTGGTATCTACTCACCGTCAGCTCTTGCGGAATATGGAGTTGGTGTCCCGGTCATGAATCTCGGCATGGGTGTCGAACGTCTTGCGATGGTCCTGACCCAGGCAGCAGATGTTAGAAAACTTTCCTATGCCCAGTTGTATCCTCCGGTATATTCCGATACCGAACTCACGAAAGGTATCGGATTAAGGGAGGAACCTGTCACGAATGAGGGAAGGCATGCTGTCCATGCGATCATGGACGTTGCGGCGAAAAATGCCGCTGCGGCATCTCCGTGTTCTTTTCCGGCATGGAAAGGCGAACTCTTTGGGCACACTGTGGAGATATGTGTTGAGGAACCGGAAGAAAACACCAGTCTTCTCGGTCCTGCAGCACTGAATGAGATCTATATACGTAATGGTGCAGTGCTTGGTGTACCTGACACGGAAAATTTTGCGGAGATCAAAAAAGAAGGTGTCCCTGTTGGCTTGTCCTTCCTCTTTTCTGCGGCAAATCTGGCGGTCTCCAGGATCGAAGAAGCGGCAAGAGTTGGTGAAGGTACAAGTGTTCAGGTGAAAATGTCGAAACACCCGAGCGATGTCAATATCAAAATCGAGGAGTATGTCATGCGGTACATCACCGACAATAAAAAGAAACTCGATTTGCGGGGTCCGGTCTTTATGACGGTCACGTCAAAAATACTCTAATATTTTTTTACAAAAACGTTATTCCTTATCCATTCTAATAGGTATACCATGGATTCCCTCTACAAACGTCTCGCATCCGCCGTGGAAATGGCGATCCGCCAGGCAGAAACGGTCCTGCCGCCGGATGTGGAAGAAGCATTACACTCTGCATATAAGAAAGAAACAAGCGTAATTGCCCGCGGGGAGTTTGAAAATATTTTTGCCAATCTCGAAGTTGCGAAGGAAAAAAACGTCCCCATCTGTCAGGACACGGGAATTCTGGTCATCTATCTCACCATTCCGGAAACGGTCCCTGTGACGACAAAACTCTATGATGCCGTAACCGAAGGGATCCGGCTCGCAACAAAATCCGTCCCGCTCAGACCGAATGCCGTCGATCCTCTGACCCGGAAAAATTCTGGAGACAACACTGGTTCCGGTCTTCCTGCAATCCACATCATTCCCGGCGACAAACTTCGCGTGACTGTTTTCCCGAAAGGTGCCGGTTCGGAAAACATGTCCCAGATAAAGATGATGCTTCCCTCCGAAGTTGGGAAGATTCCCGAGTTTGTAACATCAGTTGTGAAAGATGCCGGATCCCGTCCCTGTCCTCCGGTCATCGTCGGTGTCGGCATAGGTGGAACGTTTGACATGGCAGCTTCCTTTGCAAAAGAAGCTCTCTTATCTCCAATAAATACGATGACGTCTTTCGAGATGAACATCTGCAATAAAATCAACAAACTCGGGATCGGGGCAATGGGACTTGGCGGCGATACAACATGTCTTGCCGTAAAAATAAAGGAAGGTGCGTGCCACACAGCGTCTCTTCCGGTTGCCGTGAATATACAGTGTTGGTGTTCGCGTCGCGGCATTGTGGAGGTGGAGGTATGATCCGTCTCGAAACACCGTTGGGTGACAATGTTCTCAAACTTCATGCAGGAGACCGTGTTCTTCTTTCCGGAATAATTTATACCTGCCGGGACGAAGCCCATCTGAAAATCCAAAAAGACGGTTTCCCCTTCGATCCGAAAGGTGCTGTTATCTACCACTGCGGTCCGGTGGTCGATGAAGAACAGAAAAAAATCGTCGCCGCAGGTCCGACAACATCCGCCCGTATGAATGATCTGACGAAGCCTATGCTTGATGCCGGAGTTCGGGCTTTGATTGGAAAAGGCGGCATGTCAGCCGCGGTACGTGATGAACTTCGCGGTCGGGCAGTGTATTTTGCCTTTACCGGAGGATGTGCCGCACTCGCCGCTTCGCGTATGGAACTAATCGGCTGTCATTACCCTGAACTAGGGATGGCAGAATCTATTTGGGAAATCAGACTTACCGATCTGCCTGTCGTTGTTGGAATCGATGCACACGGCGGAGATCTGTTTTCGCGATAGGTCAGATTGTTCCCGTCAGAACGAGAAGCAGACAGATGAGCATTGCAAATAATCCTCCGGAGAGTGTTGCAAGCAGATTTGTTCCAGAGTTCCCGATATATCCCTTATTTTCGAACAGGACACCATAAAGACTATCCAGATTCGTTCCGATGAAACCAGCTGCCACACCGAGCAGACAAATATACCATGGTGCCACGCCGAGCAAAAATGTTGCGAGGGAAATAACTGCAGCACCGAATATACAGGCTAATTCTCCCTTGACGGTGATCCCCCCGTTTGTCCCCAAGGGAACGGGCTGGAGCGTTGTGATAAGATATGGTGTTCCCCCCGTTACTCCGATCTCACTTGCGAGCGTATCTGCCGTTGCCGTCGAGATCGAGCCGAGGAACAAAGCAATATACATGATGTCGCCTGTCAATCCATAAAGTACTGCCCCGACGACACCCACTCCCGCATTGGCAAATGCATTCTGATACCCGCGACGGCCTTTTTTCTCCTGAGCCACACCAAGGAACTCTTTTTCGGCATATCTGTATTTAGTGAAAATCGAGCCAAGGATAAAAAACATCATCACAATAATGAACCAGTTCACTCCTGCAAATGAAATGAGAATCACGCCGAACAATACTGCTGTGAATACACCGCTGATATCAATCGTTTTTGCCCGGTAGGCAAAATAGCCGAATGCCGCGCATAATACGATCGCGAGGGCGAGCGTCTGATAATCTACACCGTACTGCAGGTCTTCAAAGAGCGTGATGGTCATTCCGACACCAAGCAGTCCTATCATCGAACCGTCGTCACGGTCTTTTAAGATACTCCTGAGCATCAGAAGAACAATGAGGGAAATGACCCCCACAAGCGGCTCGAATTCATTGGTGTAGAGCATCGCGGCAAAAAGGGCAGTGGCTGAACTTATTCCATAGATGATGATGTCGTGACCTGTTTTTTTGAAAAGCGACAGGCAGTACTCGCCCCAGAAGATCATCATCAAAGGTCCGATAAACGCAGAGAGAGGAATGAAACCTGTCCCATATAAAAGTGCGAGAATGCCGGCACCTATGGCAAAATATCTGCTCTTATCTACAACATACAGGAAAAGAGCAAAAATGATTCCGATTATCCAGAAGTATGGGACATACGGAGACGCGAGCATCATTCCTGTTACAATAAGAATCAGAATGATGCGTTTTATTCGCGGATCCATAAGTACTTTTTATTTTGACTTTTGCATTGATAAGAGTATGTGCCGGATCTTCTTCAAAAAAGAATATTTGTATTATTTTTTGTTGAACTGCTGCTCTCTCTCGCAAGGCGCAGTCTTATTCAACATTTTTCAGCGTATTTTTATCGTATCGGGAGAGTGTTGCGTTTTTCTGGTTCTGATATTTTGCATCCGGCTTTTTATCGTAAGGGCACTCGCAGCGTTTTGTCATGTAAAACACCAGCTGACCAATCGGCATTCCTGCATATACGCGGACCGGTCTGCAGTTTGAGTTACACATTTCCAGCGTGATCGTTCCGCAGAAACCTGCGTCGATCCAACCCCCTGTCTGATGCAGCTGAACTCCAAGGCGGGCAACGCTGCTCTTACCCTCAATTGAGGATACGATATTATCCGGGAGCGTTATGGTTTCCATCGTCTCAGCGAGAACGAACTGCCCCGGCTGAATATCAAAATAGGATCCCTTTCTTTCCTGTGTGTGGGTATGGATCGTCTCTTTATTGAATGGATCGATCACGTCATTGCATGGTTCGTACCAAATGAAATGATTACCGAGGCGGATATCAAGTGAGTTCGGCTGAATAAGTGCCGGGTCATACGGGTCGATCTTTATGAACCCGCGTTTAATATGGTCTGCAATTTCCCAGTCTACCAGAATCATACACTAGTATTCGACGGTATAAGTAAAAAAAGATAAGGACTTAAGTCTTGTTTTTTATTCTGTTTCTGACGAATTATTCTTCTGTCTCTCGTCAAACTCACGGATGGCGACTTCTTCCGAGCTGTAATAATAATATTCGCCGGCGGCTTTCTGCTCACGGTCAAGATATGATCCAGGATTGTTGATCCGCGGGCGTCCTGTCTTATCACGGCGGAATGTGATGCCCAGATTCGCGAGGAACATATTCATTCCCTCCTTCATCTCAAATGGACCATGGGCAATACCTTCCGATCCCGGAACACCGTCGAAGACAAGGAGCCGTTCACTGATCATATCGATCGTGTACATGTCATGATCGATGACCATGATTCCGGCACCCTTGTCCTCAGCCGTACGCTTGATCACCTTTGTCGTGACAAGTCTCTGCTCAACATCCAGATGTGCGGATGGTTCATCAAGAATATACAGATCTGCATCTCTTGACAGACAGAGTGCGATCGCTACCCGCTGGAGTTCTCCTCCCGAGAGGTTCTTTCCTTCGGACTGTAGGATCTGCATAAGTCCAAGTGGTTCCAGTATTTCGTGCTGATAGTAGGATGTGTCGAATTTTCTTGTCGCAGACCGGAGCATAAATTCCACAGTGTCGGAAGAATCGGATGTTACATACTGCGGCTTGTAGGATACTTTCATCGTATCGAACTTTTTCCCGTTATCGGGGATCTCCACACCTGCGAGAAGTTTTGCAAACGTTGATTTCCCGATACCGTTTGCTCCGACGATCCCGAGAACTTCTCCGCGGCGTACTTCGCCCCCGTCAACATTCAGCGTGAATCCCGGGAACGATTTTCTCATTTTCGGAATATTCATCAGAATTTCGCGGTCCACATCACTTTCGTGACTGCGGGTCTCAAACACGACAGGATAATCCCGGATCCGGACATTCTCCTCGGCAACGAATCCTTCGAGATACTGGTTCACACCGATGCGGACACCTTTTGGTCTGGTGATGATACCGAATGCCGCGGGTTTTCCGTATGCGATGTGCACCGTCTCTGCGACCATGTCGAGAATGGCGATATCATGTTCGACTAAAACGACCGGATGTTCTGTGGCAAGTTCACGTATAAGGCGGGCCGCTGTCATTCTTTGATAAATATCCAGGAACGGCGTTACTTCATCAAGGAAGTAGAAGTTTGCGTCCTTTGAAAGAGCAACGGTGATTGCAACACGCTGCAGTTCTCCGCCCGATAGAACAGAGAGGTCTTTATCGAGAACGGTGTCGAGTGCCATTTCCTTCGTATAGTAATCGAATTTATGTCGTTCGTCGTTCTGTTTGAGCAGATCCCTAACTGTTCCCTTGAACGCTTTTGGAATGAAGTCGATGTACTGCGGCTTGATGGAGACTTTGATCGTCTTGTTTGCAACCTGTTTGAGATAGTCGAGTAACTCGGTACCCGCATAATGTTTGAGGATTTCTGCCCACTCAACTTCGTGATCGAGGATACCGAGGTTTGGTTTCAGCTGACCTGCGAGGATCTTGACTGCAGTGGATTTTCCAATCCCGTTTGGACCGAGGATACCGGTGACTTTTCCTGCAACTGGTTCCGGAAGTCCATAGAGGACAAACGCATTCGGTCCGTATCTCGTGACCGGTGTGTCAAGTTCTTCGGGGAGCTGGATGATATCCAAAGCTTCGAACGGACATTTTTTTATGCAGATACCGCACCCTACGCATAATTCTTCAGAGATCACGGCATGACCGTTTTCTCCGATAATGATGGTCTCATCACCCGTACGGACACGGGGACAATATGCGATGCACTCCTGACCACATTTTTTAGAGTGGCATCGCTCTTTATGCACAATAGCGAGTCTCATTTTTTATGCGGAGAGGAGTGAAGTTGAAAGCATCATAGTCCAGGAAATATACCAGGTTGCAAAGGTTATAAATGCCTGATAGAACCAGTCTTTTTTACCGAGTTTGGTTACATCGATTTTGATAACCATGAAGAGGGATTTCTGAATCACGATCGCGACAAGTAAAATTAGAATGCCAATGATCGGATTTGCCTGAACCCCGGCAAGTCCTGCCTCGATCATTGAATCATTGATCGGGTTTGGCGTTCCCGCCATATAATACGAGATAATACCCGCGATCATACCGAGGAGACATGCAATTCCCGTTCGTACTACACGATCGACGTGCCTGAGTTTTTTATTTGCAACTTTTTCTTCGGGAGTCTCTTTTTTCTTTGGTGGAATGACCTGTTTTGGCGGAGCAGTTTGCTTTGGATTTCCCTGTCCTTCCTGTTGTGCTTCTTCGATTTTTACATCTATTGGCGTGTCCAGATATTTATCCGGTCTTTCTATCATCTCGATAGCTTTTTCAGGGCAGATCCTGACACATTTTCCGCACCCATTACATAACTCTTCGACGACTGTTGCTTTTTTATTGCGTCCAATGAAAATAACCGGCTGATTTTTGTGTGATAGCGGACAAAATTTCACACATCGATTACACATTGCCGTGTTACATTTCTCTTTTTTGATATGGGCTACTTGCATTATGATATATCTCCGAGAATAAGTTTAATAATATTAGTATTCACCTCTTATCTATCTTACCTGAATTACCCTGTGACTGTTATTGCCAGGGATAAATTCTTCGGGACGATTTATAGCCCTTCGCGTCTTATCTATCTTAACATAATATGGCAACATTACAAGGAATAAGCGGGGCAGATGTGAAGGCGGTAACAGCGGAGCTTGCCGCACTTTTACCTCTCTGGATCGGGAAAATATATCAGTATGATAATGCTACGTTCGGTTTCCGTTTAAACGGCGAGGAAAAAGCACGTCACCTTCTTTATGTCGTCAAAGGAGTCCGTGCGCATCTGGTCGCAGAACTTCCGCCGGCACCGAAAAACCCGTCGGGATTTTCGATGTATCTCCGTAAATTCATTGAAGGTGGAAAAGTTCTCGCGATCGAACAGAAGGCACTTGAGCGTGTTCTTATATTTACCATCGGGAAAGGACCGTCGGAATACCGGCTCATTATCGAAATGTTCGATGAGGGAAATCTCATTCTGACGGATGAAAATTATAAAATCATCAATGCCCTTTCTCAGAGGACGTTCAAGGAACGTGAGATCGTCGGCGGGGCTATGTATTCGATGGATGCGGTTTGTCCCTCGGACCTGACCTTCGAGCAATTCTGTGAAAAATTCGTCGATGATGAGGCGGATATCGTGCGGGCACTTGCAACAAAGTTTCAGCTTGGCGGGATTGCGGCAGAAGACATATGTCAGATGTCCGGCATCTCAAAGTCGATGCCCTGTAAATTCGCAACGGAAGCTCAGCTCCGTCCGGTCTATGATGCAATGCTTGTCTGGCTTGCCCGTCTCACCAATGGGCGTGATCCGGTAATTGATGAGAAAGGGGCATTTCCGTTTCCCTCTCCTTCCCGGGAACCGAAAGAGCATTTTGAAACATTTTCAAAAGCACTTGATGCATTCTATCCGAAACCCGTTGCCGAGAAGGCAGTTGAGCAGAAAATAAAACTCTCCAAAGAGCAGAGGATCAGGAAACAGCAGGAAGCCGCCCTCGTTTCTTTCGACAGAAAAATAGCGGAGGCATCGGAGATCTCTGATATTATTTACTCACACTATGGTGAAATCCAGGAAACGATCGACGTCCTTTCCGCTGCAAGCCAAAAATTTTCGTGGCAGGAAATTGCAAAAGTCATAAAGGCGAGTGATCTTCCCGCAGCAAAGCGGATCGTTTCTGTGAATCCGAAGGATGCATCCGTCGTCATCGATCTGCAGGAAAAATACAAAGTCACCATCTTTGTTCACGAGAGTCTTGAGGCTAACGTTGGAAAATACTTCGCCGTTGTGAAGAAATTCCGTTCGAAGAAAGCCGGAGCGATCCGTGCGATGGAAGCGGGTGTCGTCCACACTGAGAAAAAGAAAGCATCAGGACCGCGGAAGATGAAAGAAAAGTGGTATCACCGTTTCCGGTGGATGGAGACCTCCGACGGTGTCCTTGTGATCGGTGGACGAAATGCCGACCAGAACGAGGAACTTGTGAAGAAATATATGGAGGGAAAAGATACGTTCCTCCACGCGGACGTGTTTGGTGCATCGGTCGTTTTAGTGAAAGGAACGACCGAACACATGGATCAGGCAGTCCAGTTTGCAGCGTCCTACTCGCGTGCATGGTCCGGCGGCGGTGCATCTGCAAATGTCATTGCAGCATCTCCCAGTCAGGTCAGCAAGACACCGGAATCCGGAGAGTTCGTTGCACACGGTTCGTTCATCATCCGCGGAGAGCGGACGATTTACAAGGATGTTCCCCTGGAAATTGCCATTGGAATCAGAATAGAACCAGTTCTTGCAGTGATCGGGGGTACGCCATCCGCCATCGAGCCCTTAGTTTCCCAGTCGGTCCGTCTCGTCCCGGGGACGTTTGAAGGAAATGATGTGGCAAAGAAGGTGCTCCGAAAACTTCGTGAAGACATGCCGGAAAGCGAGCAGAAGGCACTGAAAGTCGTTTTGAATACTGAGTCCGTCGCAGCATTCGTGCCTCCAGGAGGGTCAGACCTTAAAAATACGGGTGAACTATAAGATGAAGGCAGAGACCACTGAGCCGCTGAAATATGACGGGTTCGGGGAGTACAAACTCATGCCCGAATCAGTCGACGACCTCTGGCATCTCTCGCATCTCATCAGTCCCGGTAACACAGTATACGCGGTCACGCTTCGGACCGTTGATGGTCCGACCGACAAACTCCGTTCGGAAAAACTCGAAAAACGACCCGTTCGTATAGGTGTGAAATGCGAGAAGGTCGAGTTCGTTCCGGGTTCTGCAAGGCTGCGGGTGTTCGGCACAATTTCCTTTGGTCCTGACATGGGTCAGCATCACGCACTGAATATTGAAGCCGGCTATGAAATAAGCGTGGTCCGTCAGTGGAGGTCTGTTGATTTGGCCCGTCTTGAGCGTGCGGTCTCCTCCTCTGTGCATGGCGTAGTGCACATTGTTGCAATTGAGGATGGCGAGGCGGAACTCTACCGGGTTCGGCAATATGGACCGGAACGTATCACGACTCTTACTGTCGGTAGTGGAAAGACAGCGGAATTGGATTCACGGCAGGCACTGTATGCCGAGTTGCTGGTATTCCTTGAGAAAGTGACAGGCCCGATCGTTGTTGCTGGGCCAGGATTCATCAAAGAGGATTTTGTTCAATACGCGAAGAACAAGGCTCCGGATATGGTCGGTCGCATACTTCTTGCAGATACCAGACGGACAGGTTACGGTGCGGTACAGGAAGCGATCGGTAACGGCGTTCTCACACGGATATCCGAAGACCTGCAGCTTGCAAAAGAAGTTTCGTTCATGAACGAGGTCTTCCTTCGTATCGGGCAGAACGGTGCGGTTTCTTATGGGATGAAAGAAGTGCGTCAGGCTATAGATTACGGAGCTGTTGAAACCGTACTTGTGGCTGATTCTTTTATAAAAAATGATAAGGTTTCCAAAATGATCGACAACGCGGAACGAATTGGTGCAGTGGTCGTTATTCTCTCAACAGAGTTTGAGCCGGGTAACCGTCTTGAGGGTCTCGGCGGGGTCGCGGCACTTTTGCGGTATAAAATTTGAACAGAGATATTTTTTTATTTTTTAGTGAACTTAATTACGTTTATTGAATCTCGTGATCTCTGCAGGTTGATAAACAATATGCCTCTTCTGATTTGCGATACACAACAAAGTAGACTAAAAATAGTTTTTTAAAATAATAAAAAAATGGAGGTATAAATCGGTATGGGTCTTAGACCCAGCCGCGGACTTTCATACCTTCAACAACACGGGATACCGCAACAACGTATGCTGCCTGACGCATGTTGACTTTGTATTGTTTGGATGCTGCGAGGACTTCGTGGTAAGATTTGGTCATAGCTGCATCGAGTTTTGCATATACATCTTCGAGAGTCCAGTAGTGCATGTACATGTTCTGGACCATTTCGTAGTAGGAAACCGTTACACCGCCTGCATTACACAGGAAGTCCGGGATAACGTGTACGCCGTTCTTGTAAAGAATTGCATCTGCTTCTGGTGTGGTCGGACCGTTTGCAAGTTCACAGATGACTTTTGCTTTAACAGTTGGTGCGATCAATTCATTGATTGCTCCCTCATCGGGTGCAGCTGCAATGATAACATCTACCGGGAGACCCATGACCTCATCGTTGGTAAGTGTTTTCAGACCTTTGTATCCGACAACGGACTTTGTCTGGGTCTTATGAGCCATGACTGCATTAATGTCAAGTCCTTTCTCATCGTAGATACCGCCTTTTGAGTCAGTTACTGCGACGACTTTGGAGCCGAACATTTCCTGAACGAGTGTTGCTGCAAAGGAACCTGCGTTTCCGAAACCGAGAACTGCGACCTTTGCCTTTTTCAGGTCAATCTTAAACTCTTTTGCTGCTTCACGGAGTGTGAATAATCCGCCTTTTGCTGTTGAATCGCCACGACCGAGGGATCCTCCGATAACGAGCGGTTTGCCGGTCAAAAGACCAAACTGGTTCTTGCCCTGAATGACAGAATATTCATCCATCATCCATGCCATAATTTGACCATCTGTGTATACATCAGGTGCCGGGACATCAGTGTCGGGACCGATGTTTTTCCAGATCGCACGGATATACGCACGGCTCATGCGTTCAAGTTCACCCTTGGACATTTCCTTCGGGTTACAGATGATACCGCCTTTTCCTCCGCCGAGCGGAAGGTTCAGAACAGCACACTTCCAGGTCATCCATGCAGAAAGTGCACGGACAGTATCAATTGTCTCGTTCGGGTGATACCGAATTCCTCCCTTATATGGACCGAGTGCATTGTTGTACTGCACACGGAACCCCTGGAAAACCTTGGTGGTCCCGTCGTCCATCTTCACTGGAATAGATACCTGAATCTGTCTCTGCGGCTGCATGAGAATATCAACAACACCCTGGTCAAGCTTCAGGATTTTTGCGCAATCCAAAAGTTGTCGCTGGGCCATTTCAAACGGGTTTACCTTCGACATGGTTAGTTTCCTGCCATTCGCACGGAACTCTTGGGTTCAACTGCGTTGTGACAATTAATGTTAGGATTATTGTATATTAAATATCTCGTGTTATATCTGAATCTGCCCGATATTTCCTACTGATTTCTAAAAATACTCTATAATTGCCAGAATTTCTATTTCCGGCGTTGGGAGAGGTTTTTCCATGTTATATGTTAGCATGCTACCATGTAATGTAAACAAATTCTGAAAAATAATACGGGAATGCCGCGCACAAAAAAAGAATTAAGAATATTTATACCAGCGACCTTTCTCGTCGAAACTTCCCCCCAGGTTCCCTTGATCTCCCTTCCCTCCCTGGTGTTCTTTGTTTGCTGCTTCCGGCATCATATTCATCACAAGAAGCCGTTTGTAGAAACAGGCTTTGTATACGACAAAAATCGGCACAAAGATACATGCAGTAATTGCGAGCGAAATAATCGCCGCTGAAATAATTTCGGGTGTTGAAACAAGTGCGAGAAGTTCCGTCTCGAACTCTGCAGACTGGGAAAGTGCGATAAGCTGAGTCTCGTTCATCTCAAAAAGCGGCGAGGCGACGTCAACTGTTAAGAGAGAGCAGATCAATGAATAAAACATTGACGCGGCAAGGAGTATTACAACATTAAAAATATAGAATACCATACTGCTGACCGCGCCATTGGTGACCCTTACTGCACTATCCTTAATTGCCCTGAATGCCGGGAGATTGTTTACCACTGCGGTAATATCTGCAAAGTAGCAGAAAAAGAGTAAGGGGATGATCACAAAGGTGCTGAAGTAATATCCGACTGCGACGGAAAGACCAAACGTCATCAAAAGATAGGTCAGGGCAGTTGCCAGAATCCATCCGATCATCAGGAGAATGATCGTCGGCATAAGGCATCGGATATATCCGTATACTGCGTATTTACGGAAGGCAGCAGGAGTTGCCTTATCTCCGATGACAATTCCGTATGTTCCTGCAAGAAATGCCGGCATGATAACCAGAAGTGTTATGCCAACGGGGAATGCAACTCCCATCCCGAAAAGCGAATACATATAATACGTCAGAAGAATCGCAAATGCCGCAAAGAATCCCGGCATCCAGACGAGTGGTTTTTTAGCGAGCAGACCAAGTGCTTCAGAGAGTGATTTGAGTGCCATCTTACCGATCCCTGGGCATTGCTACGAATTCCCGGACCTGCAGGTCGAAAAATGATGACGTGTGTGCCGGTTTCACAACTATAACCGTATCCGCTCCCTCTGCGGTTCCGCCGACAGCGATAACCTCGTCGGAAACCGGAATCGCCCCCTGGTCTGCAGCAATCAATACACATTCGACAGCGACTTTCATACCTACAGCTACGGTCTTTCTGAATGCTTCTGCGATAACTTCTGTTCTGCTGCTCCCTCCGAGTTTTGGATTTCGGGAAATGGCACGTTCCAGACCGGAAAGAGCGTGTGTTCCCGTAACGATCTGAACACCCGCAGTGCGAAGTTCTTCTGCAAACTTCTCATCAAATTCCCAGAAACCGGGTTTTGAAGCTCCTACTGCATGGGTAACGACAACCAAGCGAAGCTCCGTGTCCTTCATTTCATCGAAGAACGTCTTTGCTGTATATCCACTGGTACTTGCAACGATGATCGTTGAAAGTCCCAAATCCTCTGCACGCTGCACAGCGATCACTGCACAGTCCCTGGTGTTTTTCACACCTGGTTCGTTAAAGTAGGTGATGGTTTTCTCTGTTTTCATGTTCATTCCCGTTTAATCGTAAAATCCGTGAACTCTGTCAGAACGTATTTGGTACATTTTATGTCCCGGATAATTGCACGCGGACAACTATAGGTCATGGCAAGGAATTTTTCAATGATAACATCCTCTCCGGTCACAAGTGCACGCACCTTGCCGTCTGA
>Ga0265294_10000881_pt1 | contig 40487 bp, 34 predicted proteins | sample MunlanPumphouse3_FD_192504 | JGI IMG/M metagenome (GOLD analysis project Ga0265294, IMG submission 192504) | Groundwater microbial communities from a municipal landfill in Southern Ontario, Canada - Pumphouse #3 | ecosystem: Environmental > Aquatic > Deep subsurface > Groundwater | place... | reverse complement strand
ACACTTTAGAAACATCCCAATTTCCAATGTCTTGATTAAAGGAAGATGCGAAATTAAACATCCTATACATAGAAGTTACACTTGAAGTATTCCAATTTCCAATGTCTTGATTAAAGGAAGATGCGGAATTAAACATGGTACTCATAGAAGTTACCCTTGAAGTATTCCAATTTCCAATGTCTTGATTAAAGGAAGATGCGGAATAAAACATGGTACTCATATCAGTTACACTTGAAGTATTCCAATTTCCAATGCTTCCATTAAAGTTCGTACAGGAAGCAAAAGTGTAATTCAAAAAAAGAGTCCCAGTTAAATTAAGAGCATCCGTTGCATTTGAATTTAAATTTGAACAACCATAAAAATAATATCCCGAGTTTCCCAAATTTAAATCTCCCCAAGATTCAATATTCAAGATTTTTAACTTATCCCCCCCATTATTAAATCTAAATCCAACAATTATTCCATCCATGTCAAGAGTATAATTTCCAGGAGAAGAATATGTATGAGTTACCTCCGTTTGATTCCAAGAAGTAATTTCATCAAAAGAGCCATCCCCCCAATAAACCGTAAAATTATATTCTCCTCCTACTTCAAGAGGTAATTTTATTTGAGCACTAGTAGAAGAACCCGTACTTACCAAAGTTGTATCCCATTGAGAAGTAAAATTTGCAGCAGAAACAAATCCAATAAAAAATAAAACAAACAAGATTAAAAAAGGTTTTTTAGACAATTCCATCTTAAAAAAGTTTCTCCAAATAAAAAAAATAACACCCCATTTAATCTCACCCTTTTTTCTTCATTTAATTTAAATAAATAATTAAACTTAAGAAACAATTTATCTTTTTAAAGGTTGCTAAAATCTAAACTTATTTAACAAATTTCCGAATCATTTCCATTACTTCCTAACCTGTAACCTTCCCCTTTCGCAATTTTGCAAGACAAAATTGACATGGGATTCAAGCCCCAGAGTAAAAATCAGCTGATAAACTTCTTTATCATGCCCATAACCTCATTCCCGCTTATTTTTCCCCTAAACTCTTTCATAACTAAACCCATATAAGCATTAGCATTCAACCCAGGCTTCTCTTTAATAATTTTCATAACTCTCTCTTCCACTTTTTTATTATCTTCTTTCTTAACTTTAACAGCAGAACTAATATCCTCCCCATTAAACACTTTTTCCAAAACGAACTTAATATCTGCTTGATGTAATTTATCTTTAGCAACCCTATCCAAAATTATCCCCAGAACATCCAAATTGAAAATACCTTCAACCTCTTCAATCTCCTTATTATTCTTAGAAGCAAACTCAGCAGGAATCATAAATAATAACTTCCCAATAAGCAAAGCATTCCCATAAGCATCATAAAGCTCTCTAAATTCACTCAATTTATCTCTCTTAAACAAAATCTTAATCATATCTCCTGTTAAACCCTTATTCCTCAATTCCTCCTCAATCTCACTCTTTAATCTAGGTAAATTCTTTTTAACATCATCAATAAAATTCTTATGAATTTTCAACAAAGGCAAATCCGTCTCAGGATACATCCTAGCTCCACTAGGCAAAGGTCTCAAAAACTCGCTAGTTCCATCTTTCAAAACATTTCTAACTTCCATCTCAGTTCTTTTTCCCGCATCGCTTAATTCTTTCTGTCTCAAAATTTCAGTTTCAATCGCCTTAATAAAAATATCCATATCTTGCATTCCTTTAATCTCAACTCGATTTTCCCCACGAATAGAAATATTCACATCCTGCCTAATTGTTCCAATTCCCCTACGAACCTTGCAACTACGAAGAATCTCTCCAATTTTCAAAGCAACTTCCTTAGCATGTTCTGCATCCTTAATATCTGGAGCAGTAACAATTTCAACAAGAGGAATTCCCAACCTGTCTAAACGATAAACAATTTTCCTCTCCGAACGAGAAACGACACGAGCAGCATCTTCCTCCAAATAAACCCAATCAATTCCAACCCTGCCTTTCGAGGTCTCAATAAATCCCTTATGAGCAATAGCAACTGTTCTTTGAAATCCAGAAGTATTGGAACCATCAATAACTGTTTTTCTCATTATCTGACTAATAGGAATAATCTTACAATTCAATAAAAAACCAATTTGCATTACAATCTTCAAAGCTTCTTGGTTAATTTCATGAGGAGGTTCTTCATCCAACTCAACCAAACAGGTGGTATCATAAGCCTGATAAATAAACTCTTTATTCAAAGAAGCTTCATGTGAAGCTGCAATATCAATCTTCCCACTTTCCCCTGCAACAACATGCAACCTACGATTAACCTCAAAATCTGGTTCATCAGTTCTCAAAACAGAAGGACAATTACAAAATAACTTAGAACTATCTAATTGCTGATGAACTTCAATTCCCGCCTTAAACTCTAATTTTTCATAATTAATATTCGTCATAAAAAAACAAGCCCTCCTTGAATTAAAAAGTTAACTACTTAGGAACAATTATCAATAATTTTATCCAAAGAGACATTGAACTTGCCTCCAACAAAATTATAAAAAACTCTTTCACCATTAGAAGGCTCTGATTTAAGAGACATTTCTTTCCCCTCTTCTCTCTTCCCTTTAATTCCTTGCCGAATGCAATCATAATAAGTTTGTCTCTCAGAGGAGAGAATAATTGGAATAGGTAATCTAGCCTTATCTAGAATAATATCTTGCAACATCCTAGAAACCCTCCCATTTCCATCATCAAAAGGATGAATTCTGACTAAATGAAAATGAACGAACATAGCAGTTTCTAAAGAATTAAAAGAAGTTCTTCCCTTCTTTCCCAAAGCAGAATTAACTTCAAAAATTAAATTTGGCATCTCAATTTCCCTAAACTTTGCAGGATAAGGAGGAGTGATTAAAGACCCAGAAATTTGAATATTTCTATCCCTATATGCTGGACAATCCTTTAAATGAGAATGGGGAGAAAGCCTAAAATTAAGTTCTTTTATATAATCTTCATTTATAGAAACTCCATCAAAATTATCCCTCCCCCAAATAAATGCAGCTCTCAAAAGTTTATACCCCTCTTGATTAGAAAATCCCTTTAACTTTACATTAGATCTAAAAGAAGGATATTCTATTCTATAAGAATTAATTTTAGAGTTCTCTAAAAGAAAATTATCAATTACTTTTCTTCTACCGAAACAGTATTTAGATTCGTTCAAAGAATCCAAATAAGAAATTTTCAATTTTATTTCTCTTGCTAAGTCTTTAGTCATTAACCCCATTCCAAAATTTCTTAAATCAAATATTTAAAGATTTATGTTATAAAGAAACATTTATAATAATGCCCCCCCAAAGAGTAGTATGGAAAAAGGCTTAGAAAAATCCTCTAAAAAAGAAAAAAAACCATTAGCCCAAAACATAGTTAATAACGTAATTCGTCCGATAAAAATGCCTACAACCCTTGGGCAAAAAGCTGCAGATAAAATCACTAAATGGGCTGGCTCTTGGACATTCATAATTTCATTTTTACTAATTTTAATAATTTGGATGATGGCAAACATCTATGCATGGGTAAATACCTGGGACCCATATCCATTCATTTTATTAAATCTTGTTCTTTCATGCATTGCTGCGATTCAAGCACCAATAATTTTAATGAGCCAGAATAGAGAAGCTCAAAAAGATAGACAACGAGCAGAATATGACTATGCAGTAAATAGAAAAGCTGAAAGAGAGATTGCAGAAATTAAAGAAATGGTTAAAAACATCACCAAAAAGTAAACGATTAAAAAAGTTTCTTTTTACAAAATCTATTCTTCAAGACGCAAATTTATTTCTTTAGAAAAATTCTTCAACATGTTTTCTCGAACATCCCAGCCCTTATGTCCTAAAACCCAGCCTAGTTTTACAAAAGCAGTTTCAGCTAACATATCTTCCAGGTAAATAATTCCCGTATCAATTAATTCTCTGCCTGTAACATAAACTAAGGGGTCCAATCTCCCATTTATCGTCTGAGCTGCGGCGCAAACAATCAAGCCTTTTTCTTGAACTTCTTTTAATTTCTTAATCCAACTCAAACGAGCACCAGAAGTAGCAATTTGTCCTAACCCAAACATCTCAAGAACAATCCCCTTATAACCCTTCTCCAGATAATAATCCAAAATCTCTGGTTCCTGCCCAGGATAAAATTTCAACAAAGCAACTTTCTCTTCGAATTTAGCATCCACCTCGGGTTTTTTCTTCCCCCTAATTCTATGTTCAGAAAGAATCTCCACAGAATCTCTTGTTATTTTAGCAAAAGGTTTTCTATTTACAGCACGAAAAGCATCTCTTCTAGAACTATGCAACTTACGAACCTTCGTTCCAGCAAAAGCATAACAAAAATCATCATTAGTTGAAGCATGACCAACAACCATAACCTCTGCAATCTCAGAAATGCAAGCTAAAGCGGCACACTGCAAATTCAAATCCGCATCGGAACTGGCTCTATCAATTGATCTCTGAGAATAAGTCAAAACGACTGGCTTATTGACTTCTCCCAAAAAAAAACTTAAAGCTGCAGAAGTATAATGCAAAGTGTCCGTTCCCTGCGTAATTAATATTCCAGAAATATTCCCATCTTCCAGATATTTCTCACAAGTTTTAGCAACCTTCTGCCAATCTTTATAATCCATATTTTCAGAACCTTTCATAAACGGAACATCTACTTTTGAAAGATTTACCTTTTCAAATAATCCAGGGTAATACTTAAACAAATCAAAAGGATTCTCAACAAAATCAACCCCTCCTTTTCCAGGATTCAACCTAGCAGCAATCGTCCCTCCAAGAACAATCATTACAACATTTGGCTTTCCTTCAAAATGAGAGATTTCAGTTTTACTCTCAATTTTTTTCTCTTTCTCCAAAACATCAATTTTCAAAATATCTTTTTTATTCAACCCGATATTATAACCCGTTTTCAACTTAACCAAAACAATTCCAGATTCAGGACTTTCTAAAAGAATTCCAGAGTATTCTGATTTAGCCAAATGAACTTCAACCCTGTCCCCTGCTTTAGCTTCCATATTAAACAAAATGGATAAGGAATTAAAAAGATGTTGGTTCTGCAGAATCTCTTAACAATTTTCCTAAACCCTTCTCATTAGAAAAAGCTTTTATCTTATTCTTAGCAATTTCTCTCGTCTCAACAACAAAACCAGAAGAAATCTCTTCTTCTGCAAGAGAAAAAGAATTTAGTTCTTTAGAAATAAAATAACTTCTTCTACAGTCTATAGAACAAAAAGGACCTTCAGCGTCAAGATAAACTGGTTTTCCATATTTTGTTTCTCCGCAATTCAAGCAAGGACTCTTGTAAATTGGTATTGACATAAACTAAAACAAAAAACAAGAGTTTATAAATTTTTTTAAATGACTAGCTCTCTCAAAACCCCAAATAAGAAAATAACAGCAAGGGTTCCTAGAACCCACCAATTAGCATTTGTTACATACTCCGGTTTCCTATTTCCCTTAATTTTAGCCTTTCTAATCATTTTCAAAATTAATAATGCAATTATCCCCCCAGAAACAACTCCTCCAAGACCCAAGATACGAGTAAAAGAAAAGAAATCCGTTAATTCAACTAGAACAAATAAGCCTACTGGAACTAAACTTGCAAAAACCCAAGACCAAAACTTATTAAATCTTTCATCAAATTGAAAATTTTCCCTAAGAGCATTGCCATTAGACAAAAAAGAAGTAAACATGGTAAAAATACCCAAAACCACAAAAATACTTCCCAATGCAAGCGTTGCAACTTCAGGAGTTTCGCTGCCCATAGAACCAACAACCACAAAAGTAAATAAAGAATAAAAAATAATTGAAACCACCGTTCCGGTTATTAAAACTTTTCTGAACAAGTGCTCGTGCCTTTTCAAGACTAATTTAACTTCTGGAACAGCATGGAAACTCATTAAAGCAAATAATACAACTCCAAAAGGTAAAAAAATATGCTGAAAGTTAATTCCTTGAAGGTTATAAAATGAAACATCTTTAACAAACCAAGCAAATATAAAAACTAACAAAGAAATAATTATTAAAACCCCTAATTTCTCAAATTTTTTCAGAGAGCTTATTCCCCCTTTAAGTAAACCTGCCATGACAAGACCAAAAAAAATCCCAAAAACTAACTCATATGCAAAATTTCCGAAAAATAAAAAACTCAAACTCCTCCCAACCCCAATCATATAAGCAATTAAAGCCGCATAGACTTGGAAAATAACTGCGAATTCCATAATATGCTTCCAATCTTTACCGAGATATTTTTTAGCGTAACCAATTAATTGATGATCTCCTTTAGTACGTAAAATAACCTCTCCCAAAAAGAGATTAACAAAAAAAATGATTCCCCCAACAAAGAAAATATAAAGCAGGGTTACCAAAAATCCAGACTGAGCAGCGACAAAGGGAATACCTAGAACTCCTGCACCAATACATGTTCCAATAAGTATTGACGAAGCCGTCAAATATTTTTTAGTTCCTAACTTAATTTTAATTACCTCTCTTTTTCTCACGAGCCTACGAGGATTCGAACCTCGATCAACAGGGCCGAAACCTGTTATTCTATCCCTTAAACTATAGGCCCACAAAAGAGAGAATAAAGTTAGATTTATATATTTTAATATTTTAACTTTTTAAAATGAGGCGACATCACAAAATAATTTTAGGAGGATTCAGCACAGTAGTGTTAATTTTTATGGTTGTAACTGCAATTATGTTGAATGGATTAATTGTAAAACAACAAGTTAACCATAATCAAGTTATCGAACAAATTTCAAGTTTAGAAAAAGAAACCCAAGATAAAATAAATGAATTGGCGGTTTCCATAATTAATACAAGAACAAATGTCCAAAATCTTCAAACAGAATTCTCTTCTGTTACAGAAGAAATAAGTTATCTAAAAGCTGAAACAAAAAACGATTTTTCAGGAATAATTGAAGATTCAATAAAGGCCGTAATGACCATCAGAACTTTAAGTTCGCAAGGAACAGGATTTTTAATTACTTCCGACGGATATGTTGTAACAAACTTACATGTAATTCAAGATTCTTCGGGAACAATCTCCAATATAATACAAGCAATAACTGAGAAAAAAGAAATTGTCTCTGCAGAATACTTAGCATCAATAGAAGATTTAGATTTAGCATTATTAAAGGTTGAAGGAAACTATGATTCTCTTAAATTAGAAAATTCGGACAATTTAGTTATCGGAGAAAGAGTTGTTGCAATTGGAAACCCTCAAGGATTTCAGTTTTCCGCAACAGATGGAATAATTTCTGCAGTTCATAGAGAAGGGCCAAGCGGTTACAATGCGTACATCCAAACAAACGCCCAACTAAACCCTGGAAATTCAGGAGGACCTCTAATCAATCAAAAAGGAAAAGTTATAGGAATGAATAATTTCAAGTTAGTAAACTCAGAAGGAATGGGTTTTGCACTAGAATCAAATTATTTAAGAGAAGGAGTTAACCTGATCTCTCAAAAATTATACAATCAAACCTTAATTTAATAAACCCTTTACACCATTCTTTATTATGTCAAAAAAAGCAAATAAAGGTTTAACTGTAAAAAAATCAAAAGACTTTAGTAAATGGTTTTCTGAAATTATTGAGAAAGCAGAGATTGTAGATTTAAGATTAGACATTAAAGGATTTATGGTAATTAGCCCTTGGGGCGCTGCAATTCTAGAAAAAATGTATAGATTGTTTTCAGATGAATTAGAATCCAAAGGCCACAAGCAAACTTTTATGCCTTCAGTTATTCCAGAAGCAAACTTAAAAAAAGAATCTAGTCATGTAAAAGGATTCACACCCGAAGTTTTCTGGTTAAAAGAAATCAACAAAGAAAAATTAGCACTAAGACCAACAAGTGAAACACTCTACACCCCCATATTCAAACTATGGACAAGAAGTTATAGAGATCTCCCCTTAAAACTTTACCAAAGAGGTTCCGTTTTTAGATTAGATACTAAAGCAACAAGGCCCCTAATTAGAACAAGAGAAATACTTTGGATAGAAGCACATGACGCATTTGCAACAAAAATTCAAGCAGAAGCCCAAGTTCAAGAAGACATTGATACAACAGAAAAGATAATGACAAATAAATTAGGAATCCCTTTCTTACCTATGAAAAGACCAGATTGGGATAAATTTGCAGGGGCTGAATACACTGTTGGTTCCGACTGCTTAATGCCAGACGGAAAACTAATTCAACAGCCATCAACTCATTTAATGGGACAAAAATTCTCAAAAGCTTTTGATGCTAAATTTAGAAACGAAAAAGAAGAAAACGAATACCTCTGGACAACTGCTTATGGCCCAGCAGTATCAAGAATACTAGTCTCAGTTATTTCAACACATGGAGACGACCAAGGATTAATCCTTCCTTCTTGTGTTGCACCAATACACAGTATAATTATCCCAATTTTTAAAAAAGAAAACAAAGAAAAAATAATAAAAGAAGCCGAAAGAATAAAATCTGAACTAGAAATGTTAGGATTAAAAACCGAAATAGATTTAACAGAAAAATCTCCTGGAGAGAAGTTTAACATCTGGGAAATGAAAGGAGTTCCAACAAGAATAGAACTAGGAGAAAAAGAATTAGAAACAAAAGAAACAAATTTATTTATTAGAGACACAAAAGAAAAAAGAAATTTAAAACTAACCGAACTTTCAAAGATAAAAAAAGAACTAGAAGATTATGACAAAAGACTTTTAGAAAAAGCAAGTAAAACATTTGATGGAAAAATAATAGAATGCTCTACAGAAAAAGAGATAAAAAAAATTTTAGATGAAGGAAAAATTGCTAAATTTAATTTTTGTCATACTGATGAAAAAGGATTAGAATGCGCAACAAAATTAGAGAAGAAAATGAATGCAGAAATTAGAGGAACTCTAGCTAATTCAAATGAAAAACCAAAAGGAAACTGCCTTATCTGTAATCAAAAAGCAACACAAGTGGTTTACATGGGTAGAAGTTACTAAATTTTACATTAACAAATAGCTAAACCCAAGCCCATAAATAGAATAAACTAATTTGAAACAATTGCATTCAATTCATCTTCAAGAGCAATTGTCCGGGCCAGCAATTCGCTCAACTCTTTCTCAACTTCCTGTCTTTCCATTTGTACTTTATCTGCCATCTATAATGAAAGCAAACTAACCAAATCCCCTTAACCTGATTAAATCCTTAAGAAATATTTATCTAATCCAGGTCTCTAGAGAATCTGAATTAAATCACTTAAATTTTTTAATTAAAGCTTTAGCTAAAATCGTTGAAGTCCTAAAATAACAAAATTCTAGTTTATTGCTCATAATAAATACAAGAGACTAGACTTTTTAAAAATTATTATTCCAACCGTTTCCTAATCTTCTCAACAAAAACATTTAAATCTTCGGAATTCAACTGACATCCAACAGCATCTTCATGCCCCCCTCCCCTAGAACCTTCAAAATCTTTTAATAACTCAACAACTGTGCTACGTATTCCCTTCCCACGAATAGATAAATTGGCACGACTCCCCAAAACAAATGCCACAAGAATAATCTTTTCAGGGTACAAGTAGTATAACTTATTGGAAATCTCTGCGCTCATGCTCGTCTCTCCAGAATACTTAAAAAATAAAACTTTTTGAACCCCAGAACTCGCCCTTGCCTTAGAAATTAAAGAATCAAATTTCTCATCTAACTTTTCAAACCTTCTCCGTAAATCAAGATTCTCTTTTTTTTCCTCTAAAATATCATAAGGGCTTTTAATCTCATAAAGAAATTTCAACATTCTAAAAACTAAACTAGTTCTGTCTTTTAAACCTGCTCCAAGCATTCTAGAAATCCTTCCAATCTCCGAATTATAATAAATTTCAAAAGGATCTTCACTGGCTATTCCTAAATCTGGGAAATTCACTAAAAACTTAGAATAGAATTCTGGGATATAATGATCAGCGATAGCTCCTATAACCCCTAACCAATAATCTTTTACACCAACAACCTCTTGAGTTAAAACACAAGTAGGAACATTTTCATTTCCGTCCTTAACCGGATTATAATACTTAATCCAAGAAGGAACCTTAGAAAAATCTATCTCATGATGATCAATCCAGATGACTGGGGCACCATATTCTTCCAATTTAGAAAGCATTTCCTCAGAAACTTCCGGCTGATCTAAAATAAAAATCTTATCAGGTTCAAATTCATTTATCCTACGAAAATATTCTTCTCCCATCGGAGAACCTTTCACAGCAATCCCAACTCCTTTATCTAAAAACCTCCTACATAAAACAAAACTGATTAATCCATCTTGATCGTTATCAAAATAAAATAAGGGATTAGAACAACTTTCAAGTTCCTCACGAATTTCTTTTATCTGCTTTTCTGTTAACATAAAAACAAAACTTCAAATCAAATTAAAAAACTATCTATATCCGCTTCCCAATACTTAATCTTTCTCTCAAACTATAAAGCTCCTCTCTAAAAAAAGCAACCATTGCTTCATTATCTAAAATTTCAACTAGCTCTCTATCTCTGGCAGTCATAATATTATCTAAGGTTTTAAAATTCCCAATTAAACTATCAACATAACGAGGTAGTAAATTAGTCTTATATAAGATTCTCCAACCCTTAGGAGAGATATTTTTATCATGCAATTCTTCAAACAACATCCTAGGAATATTCAAGGGGTCCAACAAAAAATCAAAATCCATTTTTTCAAGAATTTCCTTAGCATCACTAACCGAACTGAAATAATCTCTCAGAATAATATCTTCTTCATCATAAACCTTTGAAATCAATTCCTTCAATCGCATCTTAACAATAATCCCCTCTTTTCCTAACTCAACCAGATAACGTTCAATTATTTCAGAAACTCTTTTCATAATCTCAACTCTTTGCAGAACTGAAGAAACATCCTTAACACTAACATTTCTCTTCAGTTCAGATAAGTTTAGTTCATCTAACAATTCATTGAAAACCTCTTTTTGCTTTTCAAGGATTTGTAATGTTTCTGTAGCCCTACGTAAAATTTCAGAACCAGATTGTAAAATATAAGACTGATCCTTATAATAAACAGAAATACGATTTTTCCTCTCAGAAACAGCAATAGTCAAAGTTTTAGCTTGTTTAGCAGTTCTTTCTGCAGCTTTATGTCTTGTCCCCGTTTCACGAGTATAAATCCCCGAATCAGGAATCAACAGAGTATTAGCAGACAAAATATTCTTAACATCTTTAGAGAGAATAATTGCTCCATCCATTTTAGCCAACTCTACTAATTTTTGGGAACTAAACTTAGAATTTAATCTAAATCCCCCTTCAAAAAGATCATCAATATTTCCATTATCAAAAACTATTAAAGCCCCCATCCTAGCGTTTAATAAATCATCTAACCCATTTCTCAGGCTTGTTCCAGGAGCAACCATCTTAAGAATATCAATAAAATCTTTTTCAAATCCAACTTCTTCTACAGTTAAGTTTTCAAAACCTTCAAGCTCCCTAAATTCTTCCATCATGGGAAATCAAAACTCAGAAGTTATATAAATATTTATGCTATAAAAATCATTTAACAAAAGTCTTGGCAACAATCAAAGGAAATACTAAGCTAGCCTCAGAATAAACCTTAACTCTCTTAGCATTTGGGGCAATCTTCCCCCAGGAAACCGCTTCTTCAGGCAAAGCACCAGAATCCGAACCATCATATTCTGGAGAGGTATTAATATACACAGCATAATCTGCTCCGTTTCTAAACATATTTGCATTACAAATATGATGTTTAACAACCCCCGTTCCAAGAAGAATGATTCCTGTCCTATCAGGAGAGAGAGTAGTATTATTCATTTTCCAAATATCCTCTGCTACATCTACCATAAAATCTGAATGCTTAGACTTAAAAAAATAAATCATATCCCCCAAACTTCCATCAGTGATTGCCGGACAAAAAACCGGAATCTCATTTTTCCAAGCCCAATAATAAATTGAATCTTCTTTATTGATTGTTTCACCTAACTTCCAAATTAATTCACTTCCAGTAACTACCTGCCCAGTCTCTTTCTGCCGGTTATAAAATTCTTCTAAAAGAGGCATAATAAAATCTTCAAATGCACAATAACGCGAATTAGGAATAAACACATTTCCCGCACGATTAATTCCTTTTTCTCTCAACTCAGAACCAGAAGACCTAAAATTACCTAACTTAAAGCTTCCCAAACATTTAATTAAATCTTCCTCAATTCCTCCAGCAGTCGTGACCAAAACATTTATTTTCTTGTTTTGAACAAGATAACGAATAATCTCCCTCATTCCAGAAGTAACCATATTAGAAGTATAACCCAAATAAATATAAGCTTTATTTTGAATCATCTCATTAATTATCTCAATAGCTTTCGCCATGTTTGAAGCCTGCTCTCCAACTGAAGAATAACTATCTATAAGTTTCTCCCAATTAACCCCCTGATCAAAATCATAACCATGAATATCCAAACCTTCAGCTTCTTCCGAATCTCTAAGGATGTTTTCTCTTGCAATTTTATCCATTTTTTCTTTCTCCATATTAAACCGAAAAAAAGAACTTATTTAAACTTTATCACAACAATCTTTTTAAAAGAAAACTCCTTATTCAAACAATGAATAAATGGGTTAAAATAATTTTAGGATTAGCCTTAATAGTTGCGGTCTTACTTTTAGTAACTCCTGGAATGCCCTTAACATCTTGGGGAGCAGCTGCCTGGACCCTAATCAAAGGAGGAATCACAATACTAATAGCAATAATGGGAATTGCTTTAATAATTCTAGGGATTTCAGAATTAAGAAATTAAATTAATCAACAAACCTTCAATAATCGCTGCGATTAACAATAACAGCAAAACAATTAAAGCAAAAACCTTAAGAGATTCAAGGAAATATCCTTTTAATTTTTTCTTCTTATCTTTCTTCTCGAATAAGCTACTTCCAATCTTCAAACCTAAACCAAGAGAGATAAAAACTGCAGGCAATTCAAAAATGCCGTGAGGCAATAATCTCCATAAAGAAAAAATTCCTTCTTGTGCAACTGCAAAACGAGAAGCAAATCCTAAAACAAATCCATTAGCGAGAAGATAAAACAAAGGAATCACTCCAAAGAAAATTCCAAGAACCATTCCAAAAAAACTAGCCTTCAAATTATTAAAAAAAATAAACAAAACCATTTTTATAGAACCATATCCTTCAGTCATCTTAACTAAATCCTTAAAATAATCTAAAAGCTGTACTGAAATTTCATCAGGAATTTTTAAAAAAGCCCCTAGAAAAACAAATAAAAAAAACACCAAAATACCGCACCAAACAAAATTCTGGGAACTCTTAAGAAAACTCCAAACCCCAGAATAATCTTTTTTCAAGGTCTTCTTTAATTCATTAAAATTCATTAACTATACCTCTTATCAATCATTTTAACTTTATTAGGAAACTTAATTCTTAAAAAAATACCATATGCCACCCCAGCAATCAACCCTCCTAAATGAGCAGTGTTACCAATAGGCACGTTTCCTGCAACAGAAATTAACCAGAGAACAATCAACAACCCTGGAGCAGCATATTTCAATCTGACAGGAATAGGAATAAACATTAGATAAACTCGAAGATTAGGTGTTAAGAAAACCAACGTTCCAACCAAGCCAAAAAGTGCCCCACTTGCTCCAACAGCAAAACTATTATAATCTCCACCAATAACCAAAGAGAACATAATAAAAGTAACTCCCGCAAAAAATCCGGATAAAAGATAGATCCAAAAAAAACGCCTCTTTCCTAAAATTTTTTCTAAAAGACCCCCAATAAAAGATAAGGAGAGCATATTCGCAAATAAATGAAACAGCCCCCCATGCATAAACATGCTAGTAATAAAAGTCCAGTAAAAGCCCTGTTCAAAAATAAAAGAAGGGTTTAAGGCCACAAATTCCAAAGATAATAATTTAAGAGAATCTAACAAAGTAAAAATTAAAAACAAAATACAATTAACAAAGATTAACTGCCAAGTTAAAGACCAATCTAAAAAAAACCTTTTCTTTCTTTTAGGAATATTCATTATCTGAAAAAATGGATTCATTTTGAGAATTAATTTTTCTTTTTAGTTACTTTTGTTTTCACTACTTTTTTCTTTGCAGGAGTTTTTTTAACAGACTTCTTAGTTACTTTATCAGCAGTTTTTTTAAAGGGGCTCTTTTTTACAGCAGTCTTAGTTACTTTTTCTTTTTTCACTACCTTTTTTTTAGGAACTTTTCCCTCTAAAATTGCCTTTGCCTCACGAGTCGCTTTTCTTTTAGCTGCAGCTTCAGTTTTCTTAACTTCTTTTTCTTTTTCTTGCTTTTTAATTTCTTTTTCTCTCCTTTTATCAATAACACCTAATTCTTTACTAATTTCTTCTTCAACTTGTGCTAGCCTTTCCCCAAGTTTTTCTTTCATTTTAGATAACTCTTTAATAAACTTCTTACCTTCTTTGGGAGAAAAAATTTGGCCACATTCATCACAAGTAAAATCCATTAACAAAGCTTGCTCCTCACTAAATTCAAGATTACATAATTCACAAACATAAAAATTCTTTTTCTCTCTATCAGAAATTTCTTGATTTAATTCCTCAATTTTTTTATTCAACAAATTCTTCAAAAATTCAAGACATTTGATGATTTCAAATCTCCAAAAATAAGTATACCATCCTTTTTTCTTATCCTTCTTTCGTATAGAAGAAACAAGACCATAATCAGAAAGCTTATACAGGATATTTCTAGTTTGATTTATTGTCAAATCTAGTTTCTTTGCAATTATAAATTCATTGGTGTGCTTTTTATTATTAAGTAAGTCCGAAATACACTCCGCATTTTTCCCCACCGTTATTACAACCACCTCCCTTAGAAATTTATTTAACATGATAGATAAAAAAAGAATCTAATTAAATAGCTTTCGGTCCTAAGAAAATTAGAAACTAAAAAGTTAAAAGAAGAAAAGAAGTAAAAAATTTTAAGGAAGAAATACATTTTTAAACCTATATATTCTAATATATATAATGGGATTATTTAACAAAAGAACAAAAGAGGCTGAGAAACTTCCGCAATTACCAAGACTTCCTGAATTGCCAAACTTTTCAGACTTTGAAGAGAACGAAGATTTAAGTTTTCCTTCTTTGGATGAACTTCCCCCCCAAAAGGACATTTCTCAATTACCCAGTTTCCCTTCAAATTCTCTTGCAGAAAAATTTTCACAAAACACAATCAAAGATGCGGTGACTGGGCAAGAAAGAGGTGAGATGGATGACTTTGTGGAGGAGGAAGAAATGGTTCCAATGATGCATAAGCCAAGTATACGAACAGAACATTCAGAAAAATTTATTAAATCAACTAAATCCAAAGAAGCTGAACCGATATTTATAAGAATTGATAAGTTTGAAGAAAGTCTGAAAACATTTGAAGAAACAAAAAATCAAATAAAGGGGTTAAAACACTTGCTAAATGAAACTAAAGAACTAAAGGCTAAAGAAGATCAAGAACTTTTTTCATGGGAATCGGAATTACAAGAACTAAAATCTAGAATTGAAAAAGTTGATGGAGATCTTTTTTCTAAAATAAAGTAAAATGGGAGAAAACGCCATCCACGTCCAATTAGAATATGGAGAAGCAGTAGAAAATAGAAAAGAAATTCTTTATTCTCAGATAAACCTAATAAAAGTTTTACAACATATAAAAAATTATCATGCTTTAAGAAAACAAGAACTAGACAAAAAATCTGAGATAGTTAAAAAGCTAACTTTAATCACTACAAACATTAACAAGATTAACAAACTTCTTCCAATATTAAAAATGCCAAAAATACTAAAAAAAGAAGAAGAAATTGAAGAAAAAGAAACAAGAGAAAAATTGGTTCCTCCTAGAAAAAAAATCTCCACTCATCCCTTAGAATACGAATTAATGAATATTCAAAAAGAACTTCAAGCATTAGAATCAAAAGCATAAAAATTTAAAACCTTTTTTCTTCCATTTTATCATGAAAAGAACTGAACTAATTAACAATTATATTGATTTTTTCAAAGAAAAAGGACATAAAGAAATAAAAAATTCTTCCTTAATACCTGAAAACGATCCTACAGTTTTATTCACCACTGCAGGTATGCAGCCTCTTATCCCTTTTCTTCTAGGTCAAAAACATCCCCAGGGAAAAAAACTTGTAGGAATACAGAGATGCTTAAGAACTAAAGACATAGAAAAAGTTGGAGATACCTACCATCACACTATGTTCGAGATGATTGGAAATTGGTCCCTAGGAGACTATTGGAAAAAAGAAGCAATAGAAATGACTTTTGAATTTTTAACAAAGAAATTAAACATCCCTGTAGAAAAACTAGCTGCAACTTGCTTTCGAGGGGATAAAAGAACTGGAAAAGATATAGAATCAGAAAAAGTTTTACTTTCACTAGGAATTCCAAAAGAAAAAATTGCATTTTTAGTAAAAGATAATTTTTGGGGGCCCGCAGGAGAGACTGGACCATGCGGACCAAATACAGAAATATTTTATTGGAAACCTAAAGACATCTCCGTTCCTGAAAAATTTGATCCTGAAGATGAGCGATGGGTTGAACTAGGAAATAATGTTTTAATGGAATTTAACAAAAATAAAGAGGGAAAATATGAGCCCTTAGATAAAAAAAATATAGATTTTGGAGGGGGTTTAGAAAGATTCGTTTGTGCATTAAACAATTCAACAGATAATTATGAAGCAGACATGTGGAAACCAGTAATCCAACAAATAGAAAAATTATCAAACAAAAAATACGAAGACAATAAAAAAGAAATGAGGATAATTGCAGACCACATTAAAGCTGCATGTTTTATCATTAACGACGGAATAACCCCCTCAAACACCGAACAAGGATATGTTTTAAGACGATTAATTAGAAGAGCAATAAGATTCGGAAAGAAAATAGAAATAGAAAAATTCACCAAAAAAATTGCAGAACCTATTTTTAAGATATACAAAGATTACAATTTAAACAAAGAAATAATCTTAGAAGAGCTAGAAAAAGAAGAAAAAAAGTTTAATAAAACCTTAGAAAAAGGTTTAAAAATTTTTAATAAAATGTCTAAAAATAAAAAAATAGATGGAAAAATTGCATTTCTCCTTTTTCAATCTTATGGTTTTCCAATAGAAATAACTCAAGAACTAGCAAAAGAAAAAAGAATCGCTATAAATCTTGAAGAATATCAAAGAGAATTAGAAAAACACCAAGAACTTTCTCGAACAGCAACAATAGGAAAATTCAAATCTGGCTTAGCGGATAACTGCGAAGCCACTACAAGACTTCATACCGCAGCACACTTATTACTTCAAGCAATAAAAGAAATTTTAAAAAAAACAGAAATAACTCAAAAAGGCTCCAATATAAATGCAGAAAGACTAAGATTTGATTTCACCTTTGATAGAAAATTAACTGAAGAAGAAAAGCAGAATATAGAAAATTTGGTAAATAAAAAAATAAAAGAAGCCATCCCAATCATAAGAGAAGAAATGCCCTTAGAAGAAGCAAAAAAAAGGGGAGCTTGCGGAACTTTCGAAGATAAATATGGCGATAAGGTGTCAGTTTATACAATAGGAAACTTTTCAAAAGAAATTTGCACCGGTCCTCATGTTAATAACACAAAAGAATTAGGAAAATTTAAAATAATTAAAGAAGAAAGTAGTTCCTCAGGGGTTAGAAGAATCAAAGCTATCCTAAATTAAACATTCGGCTATATTTTTTTTCATAATGAGAAACATCTCTTCCAGAGAGAAAGTAATAATTTATTCTCCTAAAAATATCTTCCTTATTCTCGTTAGCAATAAACATAGATTCCAATTCCCTTATAAAAAGCACATTAAGATTGCTCTTCCTCTCTGCAAGCAAAAACTTAAATGGAAGAGTAGTCATATAAGTAAATTCTTCAACAATTGAATCCTCTAAATCATTTTTACAGGCCATATTTTTGAGCCAACCTTTCTAAAGCTTTAGATCTAGAAAAAGTAAAAATTGATTTTCCTTCACGAAGAGACATTATCTTTTTGCTATCTTTATATTCCTCTAATTTATTTCCTAAAGAAAAACCCTCATTAATTACTAAGATATCTGGGTCTGAAAAAAGATTACCCGTTACTAAATACTCCCCCCCATGATCCCCCAAGATAGAAGGGGAAGTTGTTTCAACAAAACAATAACCACTTCCTAAAAAGCTTTCTTCAACTGGACAAGAAATCCCAACAGTTTCATGATTCTCTGGGGAATAATAAAAAAAAGCCGTACCAAAACCCAGTTCTCTCAAAAGCAAGACAAGCAATTCCGATTTTCCTTCACAAGAACCTCCACCTTCATAAAGAACTTGATAAGGAAATCTTGCAAACTTAATGGAATCATTTTCATTAAAAGTACTCTCCTCAGAATTTTCAGAATAAGGAATTCTTTGAACTAAACTAATTGCAATCCTTGCTTGATCTTCTTTACTATTCGGAGCTAAATTTTGAATTTTATAAATTAGCTCAGAAAGAGCCTCCTTTTGAATTTCATCTTCAATCTTCAAAAATTTAAAATCTCTTCTTTGAACAAACTCCCCATCAAAATAAAATTTTGTTCTATCTAAATCCTTAACATAATCATTAACCCCAGAATAAAGAGTAAGATTCAAGCTGGTTAATTCTCCTCTAAAAAAATATTCAAAGGCTTTAACTTCTTCCCCAGAATAGTAATTATTCACACAAAGTTCACCTTTTTTTCGATAGCCCTTTTCACAACCACAAATGCTTGCCCTTTCAATTAATTCTCCTTCACCAGTACAAAAGAGAGGTTTGTTAAAAGAACATTCCCCAAGATAAGAACCATCCCCGCAAGTTAAAATTATTTCATTTTTTTCCGAAGAGAAATATCCATTAGACAAAAAAATTAAAACAATTCCTAGAAAAACTAAAATAAATAAAAAAAACCAACTAAAAAGTTTCCTTACTTCTTTTTTATTCATAAAATACTCTAAAAAAACAGAATATAAAAACCTAATCCTTAGACCAACCTTCATAAACTCTCTTCATAATCTCTGAAATCCCTGGTCTAAATTTATTTCTCCAAACCTTCAAAGACTCATCAATAAAATTTTTCTGAGCTTCTTCACCTTTACTCAATCCAGCATAAGAATGGTAAGAAGACATTTTCATTCCAAGTTGAATCAAACTCCAAATCCTCTTTTTATCCTCTTCAGAATTAAATAACTTAGCTTCTGTCTGAGAACCCATAAACCCAGGATTAGGAATTAAAAGGTTATTCAAATAGCTCAACCAGTCTCTAAAATATTCAATAATCCTCGAACGTATTTGGGCACCAATATCAACGCCAACAAAACCAATCTGAAGAACATAATCTTTCAGATGAAACTCCTCTTCCAACTCATCAAAACTAGCTTCAAAACCCAATTCCTGTTTATAAATCTCAAATTCTTTCTCAAATTCCTTCAACAATTTATCTTTATCTAACATTTAAATTTAAATGTTCAAGCCTATTTAAGATTTTTTATTTTAAATTAAAAATTCATTCTAACCAAATACCGGGTAACCCCGGTCTAGCTTTTCTAGATTTATTTTGAGGATCGTATTTGCCCGAATCCCTAACAGAATAAACCGCAACTTCCTTCCCAAGCTCTTTTTCTAACTTTTTAGAATCTAACTTATCAACTTCAAAAGGAACAGCATACAAATAAACCTTGCTAACATCCTTATCCTTAATTAAGTCCTTAACTAGTTCAACAACTTTAAAATTCAAATCAATTTCCTTCTTAACAGCCTTAACCTCTTTAGCCTTAGGCCAAGAAGAAACAGAAATAAAATCTTTATTCCCTAATCTAGTCCAAAGCTCCTCGGTAATATGTGGGCAAATAGGATTCAAGATTTTCAAAAAACTCTCAAGTGTTTCTTTAGTTAATTCTTTTTCTCCATACATTAAATCAAACAATTCCCTAATCTCAATTGAAGCTTTTCTATAATCAAAATTATCAAAATAATCCGTTACATTATTAATAACCAAATTTAATTTTTCCTCAACCTTAGAATTACTTTTCCCAATTTTCACCCTCTCAAATAAATCAAAAATCTTCTTAACAAATCTAAGCGAACCAACAATCCCTTTTTCAGACCAATCAATGTCTTTATCGGGGGAAGCCAAACTACACAAAAAGAACCGAGCTGTATCTATGCCATATTTTTCAGAAACAGTTTCAGGTAAAACTACCGTACCCTTAGATTTACTCATCTTAGCACCACCTTCAGCTGCAAGCATTCCTTGATGAAACAATCTCAAAGCAGGCTCACCAAATTCTAACAAACCTAAATCCCTCAAAAACTTAACATAAAACCTAGAATAAATCAAATGCATACATGCATGCTCAGCCCCCCCGATGTAAGAATCAACTGGACACCAATAAGAAACTTTCTTTCTATCAAAAATTTCTTTGTCATTAGAAGGATCACAATACCTCAAAAAATACCAAGAAGAATTAACAAACGTATCCATTGTTTCAGCTTCACGTCTTCCCTTCCCCCCACATTTAGGACATTTAACATTTAACCATTTTTCATTTGTCTCCAGAGGATTTCCTTTCCCAAACTTAACCTCCTTAGGCAACTCAACTGGCAAATCTTTTTCAGGAACCGGAACAGCACCACATTTTTCACAATGAATAATTGGAATTGGCGTTCCCCAATATCTCTGACGAGAAATTCCCCAATCACGAAGCCTGAACTGAACAACTTTACGACCAACTTTTTTCTTCTCTAAAAAGTTAGTTATCTCTTCTTTAGTTTTTTCATTATCTAAACCATTAAATTCTTTCGAATTAATCAATTTCCCGGGACCGGTATAAGCTCTATCTTTAATTCCTTTCTCAGAATCAATAACTTCTCTAACCTCAATCCCATACTTCTTCGCAAATTCAAAATCTCTCTGATCGTGAGCAGGAACAGCCATCACTATTCCAGAACCGTAATCCGCAACAACAAAATTTCCCGCATAAACTGGAACCTTCTCCCCATTAGCAGGATTAATTGCATAAGACCCGGTAAAAACTCCTTCCTTCTCCAGGTCTACCAAATCTTTCTCCGAAACAGATTTTAATTTCTTCAAAAACTTTTCAACTTCTTTTTTTTGCTCAGGAATAACTAAATCCCAAAGATTAGAATGCCGTGCAGACACAACAACAAATGTGACTCCAAAAATAGTATCAGGTCTAGTTGTAAATACAGGCCATTTATCCCCGTTTATCTCAAAATCAATCTCAGTTCCATGACTTTTTCCAATCCAATGCTTCTGCATAGCCTTTGTCTTCTCTGGCCAATTCATATTATCCAGATTTTCATAAAGTTCATCTGCATAATCTGTTATTTTCAAAAACCATTGTTTCAAATGTTTAACTTCTACATCTATATCTTCATGCCTCCAACACTTTCCATCATGAACCTGCTCATTTGCCAAAACACTATTACATTCAGGACACCAATTTACCGAAGATTTTTTTTGATAAGCCAAACCCTTTTCCAACATCTTCAAAAAAAGCCATTGATCCCATTTGTAATAATTTGGATCAGAGCTAGAAACCATTCTTGACCAACCATAACTCAACCCAATTGCTTTCTGTTGCTTAATGTAATTCTTAATTGATTTCTCTGTATACTCTTTAGGATGTTCTCCAACCTGGATAGCGGCATTCTCCGCAGGCAAACCCAAAGAATCATAACCCATAGGATGAAGAACATTAAAACCCTGCATCATCTTAAAACGAGCAAGAATATCCCCGATAGTATAATTCCAAGCATGACCCATATGAAGCCCAGAGCCAGAAGGGTAAGGAAACATCTCAAGAATATAATATTTAGGCTTATTCGACTTTTCTTTAGCTTCAAAAATCTTAAATTTTTCCCATTTATCTTGCCATTTATGTTCTATTTTATTAAAATCAATTTCAACCATAAATAAACAAGAAAGCCCGAACTTTTAAATATTCTCATAATCTAATTAAGTTATGAAAAAGATTCAAGCAACAATAATGGGAAACACTATTTCCTCTAATTCGAAAGAAGCCTACAACTTGGCAAAAATAAAAAACCTTGGAGAACACATAAACGAAAAAGTTCTTTACATGCCAGAAGAAGCATTCTTCCTATTAGAAGAAAACAGATTAGAAATCCTTGAAAGAGATAATCCTCTAATAAAACAAGAAATCTTAAAAAAAATACAGAGAATAGATAAAAAATTTCTCTTAAAATACCCCGTATTCAAAGACCTAAAGAAAAAAGGCTACACGGTTAAAACGGCATTAAAATTCGGAGCAGATTTCAGAGTTTACAATAAAGGAAAAAAGCCAAAACAAGAACACGCAAAATGGATATTGTTTGTAGATCACGAATCAAATAAAAACTCTTGGCAAGAATTCTCTGCAAAGAACAGAGTAGCAAACTCAACAAAAAAGAAGCTTTTGCTAGCAATTGTGGACAACGAAGAAAGACCAACCTATTACGAAATTGGGTGGATTAAACCCTAAAAATTTATAACCTATTATCCTCTTTAATTTCTATGGCTACTCAAGATACAACTCCAATAAAAGAGAAAATAATTTCTTTTTTAGAAACAAATGGTCCAAATATTCCAGTCCACATTGCAAAACATATAAACACAAATATGATCTTTGCATCAGCATTTCTTTCAGAATTATTATCAAATAAAAAATTAAAAATAACACATTTAAGAGTTGGCAGCTCTCCAATATATTATCTTCAAGGACAAGAACCCCAATTAGAAAAATTCTCCCAGCATCTCAAATCTAAAGAAAGAGAAGCTTATGAGCTGTTAAAAGAAAAAAGATTCTTAAAAGATGAGGAACAAGAACCCGCAATAAGAGTTGCACTAAGAACAATAAAAGATTTTGCTTTCCCGATTGAAGAAGAAGGTAAGATTATTTGGAAATATTTAACTGCAAAGAAAGAAGAAACATCTAAAAAAGAAATAAAAAAAGAGTCAATTCAGGAACTTTCAACACAAATTCCTAACTCAATATTACAAGACACAAAAATAGAACTGGAAAAGATTGAAATAAAAAAAGAAGATTCAAAAAGAGATTCTATTAAAAAAAACTTTAAAGAAGAAAAAGAAACAAAAGAAGAGGATGATGAAAAACCAAAAAAGAAGAAAAAAGCAACCCAAAAAAAAGCTTCCCAAAAGAAAAATGAAAAATTCTTTAATACCATAAAGGAATATCTTACAAATAAAAATATTCAAATAGAAGACATAGAAACCTTTAGCAAAGATAACTTAATTTTAAAAATAAATGAAAACAATCAAGAAAAATTATTAATTGCGTATAATAAAAAAAGAATAACTGAAGAAGACATCATAAAAGCAAATAGAAAGGCATCTGAAACAAACTTAAAATATGACATCCTTTCTTTGGGAGAACCAGCAAAAAAGACACTTAACTTAGTAGAAGCAATTAAAAATCTCTCCGAACTTAAGAGATTAGAATAACAAAACCTTTAAAAAACAAATAAGACACAATTCAACATGGGAAAAATAAAATCAAAGCAAGTTAAAAGAGCTTCAGAAGATTTAATGAAAGCAGGAATAGATTTCTCTGAAGATTTTGATAAGAATAAAAACATCTTGGGAAGAGAAATGCCTTCTAAAAGAATGAGAAACAAAATGGCAGGGTATTTAGCTAGATTTTCAAGACAAAAGAAAAAAGAAGCAGAAAAATTAAAACTCGAATCTCTAAAGAAATAACCTTGATTCTAAACCAAAATCTTTTAAATTAATTCAATCTTGTAGATTTATCTAAAGGCTCCGTAGCTCAGTTGATTAGAGCGCTGCTCTCATGAGTTGAACTTGGTTCAATAAACCAAAGCGAACCCGTTCGCTGAGTGAGGCAGAGGTCGGGAGTTTGAATCTCCCCGGAGCCATTTTTTAAATTAAAATATTACTAAATAAAATCCGAGGAATTTTCTAAGCTAAAACCTCTCGAAGTTGTTTAATTCCATTAGAATTAAAAAAATTTAAAATTATGGAGATTCAAATAAATCTAAAAAACATTCTTAAAACTTTTAAAAAAGGAAACTGTCCAAAAAGCCATTAACTACTATAAAAAAATCCGACCTCCACCCCTCTTTTCCCGAACAAATTAATAAATAAAAAATAAAAATAAATTAAAATTTATTTCTTCTTAACCGGTTTCTTCTTAGCAACTGGTTTTTTCTTAACCACTTTCTTAACTGGTTTCTTCTTAACTACTTTTTTAGTCATAGGTTTCTTTACAACTTTCTTTTTAGTAGCTGGTTTCTTCTTAACTACTCTTTTAGTCATAGGTTTCTTTACAACTTTCTTTTTAGTAGCTGGTTTCTTCTTAGCCAGTGGCTTCTTTTTTGTTATTTTCTTTACAACCATCTAAAAACTAAACAAATAAACTTTGTTCATGCCTCCTTTTTAATTTTAGATTAACAAAAATATTAATCTAAATCTTAAAATATTAACGAGAAACTCATTTAAATATTTTTTCCTTAAGAAAAATACATAAAAAAATAAAAAAATAAAAAAATAAAAAAATTCCAAAACAGCGTCGAGAAAAATCAAAAGCGGAGGGTGAGATTCGAACTCACGAAAAGCCGGGTTGCAGCCGACCGCAGTAACCACTGTGCCACCTCCGCATAAAAATAAGCACATAATCAAATATATAAAACTAACCTTTTAATATCTCTTTCTAAAGGAAATACCTTCGGCCCTTTTCACCAAACCTTTTTTTGATTCTGGGATATCTTCATTAAGAGAAAATTTCAAATAATTCAAAACTCTCTTTCTCCTAGAATAAATAGAATTTTTACTAACAATGCAAGGGCCTCCAACACAACCCCCCACACAAAAATTACAGTCTAAAAATTTAATTTTTTTAGAAGGCTTGTTTAAAAAGTTAATTACCTTATTCACTCCATCAATGACCTTAACCTCTTTTTTAGTCACAACCCCCTTAAGATGGGCCGTCTTAGAAAGCCCTCCAGCAAGGGGATAAATCTTAGTATAATCATTGTAAAATTTATCAAAACTTTCTTTTCTCTTACCAATTTTATTTCCTTGAGTCAATTCTTTAAGCTCTCTATAATCAAGAACCGCATCAACAAATTTGGAATTCTTAGCCTCAAACTTTTTATAATTACAAGGAGAAACAAAGACAATTTTATGATTGGGATAAATTTTTCTACAAACTTTTCCCATTGCAATCATTGGACTAACAACTGGAACTAAATCTTTAATTCTCTCCGGATATTTCCTCCTAATAAGATCCACAATTCCTGGACAAGCAGTTGAAATTTTTAATCCATTAGAACTCTTGAGTATGTCGTGATATTCTCTATTAACCATCTTAGCACCAAAAGTTACTTCTACAACTTTATCAAATCCTAGTTCTTTAAGGTAAGAAATTATTTCAGGATAAGAAAAATCAACAACAAAGCTAGGAGCAACCATGGCAACATATTTGCCCTTCAAAGGAAAATCCAAATTACCAATTTTTCTTTTAACTATCAAGCGCCCCGGACAGGATTCGAACCTGCGACTTCCAGCTTAGAAGGCTGGCACTCTATCCAGACTGAGTTACCGGAGCTTCCTCGTTTTCGTTTTTCGGTAACGAAGGAAGAATTTCCAAACCGAGCAATATTTGATTGCATTGATAGCTCACGTAACTTTCCACAAACCAAGTTCAAGGATTAAATTATTCAAGCTTATTAAAATAAATAAAGAAACCTATTAAAAACTTTTCTAAATATTAAAAGATTCCAAATCCTTAACTAAAAAAGATTTTTTAAAAATAGATTTAGATTCATCCAAAATCTGTTTTAAATTATTCTCATACCTTGAACTAACGTGCACCAAAGCTAAACTTTTGACTCTAGCTTTTTTAGCAATTGCCGCAGCCTGAATTGATGTTAAATGTTTCTTTTCTTTAGCTTCACTAACTAAATCTTTTCCAAAAGTGGATTCACAGACAAGAAAATCTGCACTTTTTACAAAAGGAATAATTTTAGAATTATCTAAAGTATCCAACACAAAAGATACTTTTTTTCCTTTCTCAAGATAAGTCAAATCTCTAAATTTAATTTTCTTCCCTGCAAATTTTACATCTTTTCCTTTCAAGAGTTCATTCAAAAAAGCCCCCGGTTCTACGCCAGAGTTTTCTAATTTCTTCTTATCAATTCTTAGTTTATCTTTCAAAACAAAATTATAAGCATTAGTAAAAACACTATGTTCCATCTTTTCCGCTTCCAAATAAAATTTTTCATTTTCAAAAAACTTCCCAGAAACTTCTTCAACAACAATCTTGAAATTTCTTTTCATTTCCAAATCTAAGAAATTCTCTAAAAATTTTTTGATTCCTTTTGGACCATAAATGAACAAATCTCCGGTATATTCGCTATGATTTAAAGTAGAAATTAAGCCGGGTAAACCATAAATATGATCTCCATGAAAATGCGTTAAAAGAATTCTAGTAATTTTGCAAGGATTCAAAAAAGCTTTACGAAATTGCCTTTGGGTACCCTCCCCACAGTCCACCAAAATGTTCTCCTCATTATATGTAAGCAAAGCTGAGAAATGATTCCTCTTCGCAGTTGGAATTTCTGCACTAGTTCCTAAGAATGTTAATTTAATCTTCTCCGTCATATAAAACTAAAGAAAAATTTCTTTAATAAATTAACTACTGTTCTAACTATAGTTAACTAACTAGAATTATCCCTTGTAACAGTTAAGGAAATAACACAATTACTTTAGCGCAGTTGAAGCAGGAGAGATATTAATTATTGTATCTCCTCTAAGGAAAGTCAAGCCAAGGCTTTTCTTCACTTCGTTATCTTGCATTTCTTTAACGTTATCCATTACCAAATTGATATGGATATCAAAAGCAAGCAAAGTTCCGACAAACTGTTTGTCACCCTTCAATTGCACTAGCACTTCTTTACCTTTAGAATTATTCAACAAATCCAAAGGTCGTTCAATACCGTTTACCATTTTATTTTTTAGAGCTGATAAAAACAATCCAGCATAATAGATTATCTCTCTCAAGTTTTATAAACCTTTGCTCAAAAGCCTTATTCTTTTTTACCCAGATACAACAAACAAAAGCGTAAAAGAAAAATAAAACTAAAAATCACTCCATAAAAACATTTATAAAAGAAAATTGAATTCAATTAACATGAAACTAGGAAGAAAAATCACGGGGGGGAAATACCTTAAAAGAAGAAAGAAGAAAAAATATGAAAGAGCTGGACAGCGAAGAATCGTTAAACTTGGAGAAGAAAAAAGAAAAACTACCAGGGCAAGAGGAGGAAGAAAAAAGGTATTTCTTTTGAAAGCTAAGTTCATAAATGTTGAAGATGGAAAGAAAAAAACAAAAGTTGAGATAAAAAATGTTTTAGAAACTCCCTCAAATAGATTTTTAGCAAGACAGAATGTTCTGACAAAAGGAACAATCGTTGAAACAGAATTAGGAAAAGTTAAGATTACCAACAGACCAACTCAAGAATCAATGATTAATGGAATTCTCTTAAAAGAATAAAATCCTCATCTTTTATCGTCGATAAACTTTAATACCGAAAGCTTTATAAAAGAAATTAGTTTATAAAAGTTACGTTAAAATTTGGAGCGTTATTCTAAACAATGAGTAATATAAAACGATGTCCCGAATGTGGCAGCATAAACCTAACTTATGATTCTCACTTAGGGGAGATTATTTGTAACGATTGCGGTCTTGTTGTAGAAGATAAAATGGTTGATACAGGAATTGATCTTCAAGGAAAATTTGATAAAGGGGAAAAAAAAGGTCGAGGGGGCGCACCAATCTCTTTACAAAAATTTGACAAAGGCCTAACAACAAATGTAGGTGAAATCTCGGACATTTACAGATTAGAACCAAAAAATACAAGAAAATATCTTAGATTAAAAAGATGGCAAGAAAGAGTTTCAACGTCAATTGAAAGAAATTTAAGGCTTGCTATGGCAGAATTAAGAGTCATTTCATCTTATTTAAATTTACCAAATGTTGTCAGAGATGAAGCCTCAAGAATTTATAATTATGTTTTACAAAGGGGCTTAGTTAGAGGAAGATCAATGGAATCCGTAATTGCTGCTTGTCTATATGCTGCTTGCAGGTCTTATAATATCCCTAGGACACTTGATGAAATGGCAACCGCTTCAGACGTTGAAAGAAAAGAGATTGGAAGAACATATCGGTTCATAATTAGAAAACTAGGAATAAAAGTAAAACAGTCTTCACCAAAAGATTACATTTCAAGATTTTCTTCCGTATTAGGATTATCTCCTGCTACACAAAATGATGCATTAAAAATTCTAGATAGAGCAAAAGATGTTGAATTAACTTCGGGGAGGGGCCCCGCAGGAATTGCTGCTGCTGCGCTCTATGTGGCCGCTCTAATGAACGATGAGAAAAAAACCCAGAGAGAAGTAGCAGATATTGCAGGAATCACGGAAGTTACAATTAGAAATAGGTACAAAGAGCTTATTGATAGATTAGACTTAGAAGATAAAATAAAGCAAAAAGAAGCTGAATCTAAAGAAAAGAAAAAAGCTGCTAAGGAGTAGGTTAAACTGATTGGAGGAAAGTCCTAAATCTTCATTTACAAAAAGTTAGAAATATTTTTTCTCTACACCAAACTCTAAAAGCAGATTATTGATTATTTTCTGGGTTTATTCCGAGCTAATTAAATATTACAAGCTTTTTATTCGCCTTAATTTCCAAAAGCTGACAAAAACTTTTCTCCAAGCTACAACAAAAACTTAGGAAGTTTAAATTCTTCAAGAATCTCTTCAAAGAGAATTAACTTAAAGAGCCTAAATCCAAGAGTATACGTACTCCTACAGTCTCTTAGAGAAAAAAGTCATTTCCCTAAAATTCTTTCTTTAAATTAATTTTAAAGCCTTTAGATTTTGGGCATGCTAATAAAAAAAAATAAACTATAAACTCTCCATGTAGCTACCAAAAAATGCATGTGAGAGCAAGGATTCGAACCTTGGTAAGCATAAGCTAACAGGTCCTAAGCCTGTCCCGTTTGACCACTCCGGCACTCCCACAGATTCTATTTGAAGAATTTTTAAGTATAAAAAGTTTTAGACTTGAGATAACGCTTGGTAAAAGCCTCCAACTTTTTCAACATAACTTGTATCTGCAGGTTCTTTACAACCCCAACCATTATAACTTCTCAAAGAAGCACTCCAAGAAGAATATTGGGCATAAGAGGGGTATGTAGCTACACAATTATCCACTATTTTTTTAAAAGAGGGGTTATTCTTATAAACACTACTCTCAAAAACACCCTTATTAAATACGTAATATTTATTTTTCAAAATTTTAATCCCACATTCAATATTATTGGCTAAATTTTCCTCTCCAATAACCTCTTCTATCGAATTTAAATTGGTACAAACTTCTTCAATCATGATAGGAATTATTTGCATAATCCCTCTAGCTCCAACAGCAGATTCTGCATGAATATTACAACTAGTTTCTTTCAAAGCAATAGAAAACATAAGAGTTTTATCTACATTCTGTTCTTTAGAAAGTTTATCAAAAAGATACGCAAGATGGGTACAATCTTCAACAGAACCGCAAGCACAACTATCAGAATAATAACCATTATCCAAATTATTATTTCTAGCGTAAAGAACCTTTTCTAAAAAAGATTTATCAACTTTAGAAGATTCATAAAAATATCTAAAAGATTTAACAAAATCCTCTTCAGAGATTTTCAAATTTTCAAAGAATTCATCTGTAAATTCTTGTTTATTATAAAGTTTAGGAAGTTTTTCTACATCAACCACCCCCAAACTTTCATCTTCATTATTAAAAGAAAAATCCCAAAAAACATTTCCAAAAAAACGCAGGACCTTTTGGAAGAAATTTTTGTTTACCATAACAACAAATTTATCCTCTCCATAATATCTAAAATAAACAAACTCTTTCTCTTCGACAATCTGACAAGTTTCACCAATAACCGCTCCAGTAATTCCCGAAGAACAATCATAAGTTAAAATAGAAGCAACATAATCTCCATTGGAATTTAAATTAAAAGAAAATGTAGAAGGCGAATTAGCCAAAGAAGAGCTTTCTTCGAGAGAGTCATATCTTTTATCCAAAGTTGCCCAAAGATTAACAATTTTATCCGAATAATCTACATCCGCATTAATAGAACAACCTAAACCATTATATGCTCTCAAAGCTGCAACCCATCCCTCATAAGAAAGATATCTCTCTTGTAAACCTTCATTTGAACAATATCTTTTAACAAGAGATTCTTTTAACTTGTTTGTAGAAGTATTAATATAACTTGGAGTGGCCTTAGACACCAAAACCTCAATTCCACAAGATATTTGGGCATCCAAATTATCTAAAGAGGCCAAATCTGAATGATCAACATAAGAAAAAGAAGAACATGTTTCCTTATAAGTATCCGGGACAATCTGGGTCATACCTACAGCGGAAGTCCCAGAATTTTTAGCAAGAGGGTTACATTTCGACTCTTGCATAATCAATGAAAGAAAGAGTATAGGATCTAAGCCTGTTTCTTCAGAGACTCCAGAAAAGATTTCTTCTGCTAAATCCTCACAAAAATTTCCACAATTACAAAAAACAAGGTCATCACCATAGCCATTTGAAAAGCCCTCTCCTTGCAAACTATTAACAAGAGACTTAAAAGTTTCTAAATCTCTTTCTTCATAAACATAATCTTTGGCTCCAATCTTATTTAATTCCCCAACACAACACAAATAGTTACTAGAAGGATCCGATTTACACTCTCCCACTTTCCAATTTTCACTGCAAGTATACTGCAACCTTGAGGCACAAGATCCGCCTAAATTAGAACAACCTTCATCTCCTTGTTTAACCTCATTTTCCTGATCCTCTTTCACTACGGAAGATTTCGAATCTGCCAAATAATCCTTATAATTATTTTCCAAAACTTCCTTTAAATCAGCCAAAGTTTTAGCACGCCTAAACAAATTACCGGATAATTCATTGGCCTGATCTTCAGTTAATAATCCATCCCTTTTTAATTGAGCTACAAAAGTATCTACATATCTTTCTCCAGTATTAGTCAAAACCACTTTTTCCCTAATAGACATCTCCTCTCCAAAAACCAAGATAAATTTATTAGTTATATCCAATGCAGAAGAATAATTCCAACCTTTACTATTAATATCTGCATGTCCTCCAATACTTACAATTGCTTTTAAAATTTCATATTTTAATTCCTCGGGAGTTTTTTCTTCCTCCCCGTTATTAACAGACTCCTTAGAATCGACAACAACCATTGTAACAAATCCCGACTCAGAAAAATCCTTCAATTTCCTAAGACTAGGGCCCACCTCTTCACCATAAAATGATTCTGCAAACACCGGTTCTCCAGATGAATCTTTTCCAAGATACAAGAGATTATGAGTATATCTCACATAAACCTCTTCATTAAAACACTTTTTACTTCCTCCAAGATTATCCTCATTCCCAGGATTATATGTACTATAAGGATAATAAACCCCTACAATCATCCCAGGAGTTAAAGTCTCGTTATTAATTATTTCTCTAAGAACCTCGTTATTATTAAGATTTCTAGAAGAAAAATTCCAAATAATTTTATCCAAAATTTCTCTACACCACGCATCATTTTCAGAATAGACTTTGCCAAATAATTTTTTAGCTTCTAAAGTAGTATAAAGCGCACATTTTGGAACGCTGGGATCTTCATAAACTTTAGGATAAGTAGTTAAGTTAACCTTTCCGGAAATTATTTTATTTATTTCTTCTTGGTCATATGAAGAACCGACATTGGAAATTCTTTCTTCGCCTCTCTCTTCCATTCCCAAGTCCAAAATCTCTCCAGAACCATCTAAATATTCAAACATAAAAAGCAAACCTTTGTACAAATTTCCATCATAATTAGTATTCAGGGAAAGGATTATATTTTTTATTTTTTCTGGAGGAGAATAATTCCTAAAAATTTCTTCATTTAAAGTATAATCTACTGTAGTCGTAGGACATTCAAAAACTTGAGTTCCATCGTTTGAACCTGCCCAAAACCAGGAAGACTTAGAAACATCATAAAAGAAATCAAAAGATCCCACAAGAACTCCTTTCTTTGAATCTAAAGTAACAGAACTAGATTTAAGTTTTGTTCTGCCCAAACTACCCTCCTCATTAGAAAGAGTTCTATCTACAAGCAATTTAAACCCTTCTTCATAATCCTCAGAAACTTTTGCTAAAGAAGAGATAAACTCTTTGTTTTTATCATTAAAATTTTTATAGTAATAAGAATTCATATTCGAAACTTCTACCCACGGACTTTCATCATATGCTCCAGAAGCAGTCTCTCCTGGAAGAAGAGTCATATAGCCATCTTGATAAGTTTTATCTTGCTTACAATCACTTGTTTTATACCTCCAAGAATCGCCATAATATTGAAAACATAATTTTGGATGAGATTTTGTGTCGCTTCTCCCACTATCAAAATCATACATTACAGAAACATACCCCTCAGGGATTTCTTGACAGAATTCAACAATATACTTACTTGCAAGATTAAAATTAGATTCTCCTTCTATAGAAATTCCTCTTGAGACTAAAGCCCGTTTTAAATCTTCAATAACTAAGGGGTCCACGTTCATCTGCCCAAGAGTAGAAATTAGTTCCGATTCGACATAAGAACAAGTGATCTCTACTTCTTCCAAAGTTGGCTCTTCAGGAACGACAAATCCCTCCTTAGCCAATTCCCCATAAGCTTCTCCCCTCAATAAATATAAGAAACCTTTTTGATCTCCCAAGAAAACTTTATTCATATTCTCACTAATTAATCTAATCCTTTCAAACAAATTATCTTCTCCTTTAAGTTTCTTAACAAAATTCTCATATTGTGTTGCATCCATAAATTTGCCCTCGGCAATAGCACTATCTCTTGAAGCATTTGCCAAAGCTTCTAACGTTTTGTCCTTCATAGATTCAAATTCAAAAATATTCTCCAAACTACTTTTATCTATCCAACAACGCATAGAGGGCTCATCACAATATCCCACATCTTGCCACCTTTCCCCCTCAGTTCCAACAGAACGATCAGTTCCCTCTCCAGGATTATTAGTTGCACAAATTCTGATTATTCCTTTCTGATAAATCTGAGGGTCAATCAAATTGTCTACTCCTTCTTGAACATTCAAATTTAACAAACTCAATAAATTAAAACTTCCCGAAACACATTCCTCAGTCGTCGTCACACTGGTAGTATTCGCTTGTTGCTGGACATATTTATCTGCCAACCAATTAACTCCAAAGCTAGTTGAAGCCTTACCAAATCCGCACTCCTCCTGGCCATTAACACTAATGCACAATTCTTTATATCCAGAAGGAGCCGTGAAATCTTTACTCTCCTGAATAAATTCTCCTGGTGCAAGATAATCAGAATCTATTATTTTACCCATGAATCCATCCTGAAAATAAGAACCAGAGCCCCCTTGTCTCAAATAAACCCTATAATACGCTCCCTGATCTTTTCCAGCATAAATTTGATAATAAACCTTATAATGCGACGTAGGAGGATTGGTTACTGTACTGAATGGAATCTCATCAAAATAACCTGTAAACTGCTCAGGAGAATCCGGTCTGATTAAAACATCTAACAAATTGGCTGCAGAAGGATAAACAATAGAAGCGTAACTTTTACAAAACAAACCTCCCACCTCATTAGTGCTCCTCATTTTAAATGCTTTATAGGAATCTGCAGCATAAAAATCCGTGAAAAATTTAACACTCTCTTGAGCTTTCTTCCAAGAAGATGCAAAAGTAAGATACTCCCCACCCCCATGAGCTCCAGAAGAAGTGATCTTAGAGAATAATTTAGGTAAAGCTACTTTTGCTAAAGGAGCAGCTTCCCTCCAAAACATTTCACACAGATAAATGCTTTGAGTTTGATCACAAATTCCTACAGTTCGTCCATTATCCAAACTTTCTTGCAAACAATCTTGATACCCTTTAAGGGTCATAATCCAATTATCTAAACCTGCATGCAATCCACTTAAACAAACAGGAGCATAAATTCCTTCATCCCAATTAGGCAAACAGAGCATTAAACTTCCAATAACTCCAGATTGTATAACATCTTTAACAGGATACTGCCCCCCAAGATCACAACGAGAAGAATGACAAGTGATCGGATCACAAACATTAAATAAGATTTGACAATCTTTAGGAGACATTAAATCCATACATTGAATATCCGGAAGATTTATTTCTGGAATACCCACCTTAATCTTCTCGGAACTAGAACCAGATTCATAAACTTCTAAAGGAATAGATCTTACTCCTTGTTGATACGCTCTAGAAGCCGCAAGAATATTTGTCGCAGCTTTTCTTACTAACAAATTGGATTCCGTAAGAGATCTAGCTCCGGAAATTTGGTAACCATTAAGAGGCTCTGCAAAATAATTAACCATCGTACAAATATCGTCAACACTTGCAGAGTTATCTGGCCCTTTTTCTTCAATTCCATTGTAACCTACATTACAAACGTAAAATGAATTAATAATTCCAGAATCAAGATAAGTTTCTCTAGAATCTGGCTTATAAGATCCTCCTTTCATAAAAGCATACCATCCATTCTTCACATCAAGCGGCACAATAGAAGGTAAACCTTGGTAGGCCCCCTCCTCAAAATAACGAACTTCTGGATTAAGATATTTTGTACTCTTTCCATCTCCTAGTTCAAGATAATTAATCTTTAATTTAATCTTCAAAGGATTTTTCTCTTCGGAATTTACTTTCTCTAATTTATTCTCTTTAAGATAATAAGTATCAATAATTTTTCCAGATTTTTCATAAGTAACAACATATTCTGTATAATCTTTCTCATCTCCTTTCAAAATCTTAACAAAACGCGTATTATCATTCAACGAATCGCCTTTAACAAATCCTGCTTCCCCAATAGTTTGAAGAATTGAAACATTATACACGCTAAAATCCTCTCCATGCATAAAGAAAATATTCTCTAAAGAAACACTGCCCGCACTATCTACTCTAGCTTCTGCCTCTTCGACGTTCTTAGTAACGCCAGTTACAATCTTATACAACTCTTTCTCTGCAATATCCTTTGAATAAGGATCTGAAGTGCCATCATTTAAAATTTGGGAGTACAAGTCTATATTTCTCAAATCAGCTAAACTATAATCTCCTCTTTCATAAGCTTCCAAAGAGATATTAATCGAAGATGAACAAATCTCTTTTGCTTCTTCACCTGGTTTTGCCCACGGGTCTTCTATACAATCAAACAACCTGGTTTTAACTTTATCTCCAAAATCTTTTACCGACCCAGAAGTGCTAACTTGCTTAATCTCTAAAAAGCTAGCATCTTCATTAATCACATTTTTATTTGAGATATCAATAAGTTCTTCTTGTTGTTTCTCCATAATTGAATGATATTTATCTACTGATTCTTCCACCTTGTCCGAATTCTCCATTAAGCAATCCTCTTTAGAAACATACCCTCTTTCAAGAGTTTCCCAACCTGAACAATATTCATACCATCCTCCTGCACGATTCATAACCAGGTTCCTAGCAAGGGCTTTACCATCGCTATTCTCAATTAAATTCTTAATAGTTAAACCAACCCCTGTAGCAACACATGCTGCCTTCATTGTTTCAACAGTTGTCCCCAATCCAGAATTTATCTTTTCAAAAGCAGAAATAGTCTTATTTAAATTTTCAATCCTTTCCTCAGTTTTATTCGGAGATAATTGAATAGCTCTCTTTTCAATACCTACACTAAAACCGAAATTAGATTCGCTTCCAGCTCCACGAATTAACGGATTCAAACTAACTTTTGCAACTTTGTTCAAATTTATTTCTTTAAGAGTAAAATAAAAATCCTCATCAGACCACATCTTGTTAAGCTCCAAGGTTCTAGAAAAAGAATTTAACCTCCTTCCCCCATCTGACCTAACCTCATTATTTTTAGAACTGTATAAAACCCCACTAATTTTTGCACTATCCAATTTCAAATCATCTTCCAAGAGAATGTATTCTTCTTCTCCTCCTCCAAGGTCAGTTAAATAATATTTTACCCCTTTGATTAGCTTAACCTCTCTTGAATAACCCGTGGTGTTCTGTATTTGTATTACAACCCCGTAATCCTCAAAAGTAGGCTCATAAATTCCAACAAGAGAAATCCCTTTGACCTTACCTTCCACAAGAATCTCAGAATATTCGTTTCCCCCATTAGCTTGTGCAAAAGGATCACACAACAAAAAATAATTTTCTGATTCTGGATAATAGATTCCATATTCATCACAAAAAGTACGAACATCCAAATTTTGTTTTAAAGCTTTAGCAATTCTAATCTTTTGAATAAATGCTTCTTCAGATAATTCTTCCACTCTCCCCTTATCTCCTTCGATTATCGGAAACTTGTTCCCTAAAAAATCCTGATAAACTATATTAAAATTTTCCTTAGACTCGCTATAATTAGTTTCAACAACCTCGCTGAAGTTATAATTTTCTGGGCCATCAAAACCAACAATTTCTACACCAATATTTTTCTTAACCTTCTTCAATTCTTGAAAGTTTAAAGGCTCATAAGTAACCCCTGTTCCCAGCTTAGAAGCAAAAGAAAAAAGAGAACCAGAAAGTTGCTTAGTCCAACGTTCGAACATTTTCTCAGAGGTTAAACCTTCATAGAGAAACTTAGAATAAGTTAAATACTCATTTGGGATCTTTTCTTCCTTAAATCCAGGAACATAGATAAAATAAGCTTCCAATTTTTCTGAATCCCAACTTCCAGTTGGGCCGGTACCTAGATAACCCAAATAAAGAGAACCTAAGAATTTTTCGTTAACATATTCCTCCGCGATTTTATCTCCAATATTAAATGCTCTTCTACCTTGGATAGTTTTTCCAGACCCATTTACATAAGAATACTCCAACTCAATTCCGGGATTAACACTCAAACTAAAAGTCTTAGGTCCTTCATCAGTTTTACAATGAATAGAAACTTCCTGGTTTAACCCTTTCCTATCAACCTTTCTAACAGTGCAAGATTCATCTAAAAAGCTTTCACCCTGCTTAACCTGGATAGGTTCAGAATTAACCTTCAAAAATGCATATGTCTCTGGATTTTCTACTGCATCCAAACGAACCTCTAATTGAGCCAAACATTCATATCCCGGGAGATTCAAGGTAAACTTTTCTCCAACCCTCAAATTTCTACTGGCATACTTTTGCAAATCTCTATTAGCAACCTTAGAAAAAGCAGACTCATATCTATCAGTATAAACTGAAACAAAAGCGCTATTTTCTGTTATTCCTTCTGCACGAACAAATCCTTTTCCATCCCAAAAACTGTACTGATTCTGACGATAATTCCAAGCTAAATCTTCCATTTCAGGAAGATAAAAATTCCTATTCCTTATTCCAAATGCATCCTCGAGATCATAGTTTAATTTAGCTGTCAAATTCCCAGAAACAAAATCCGGCATTGCACTTTCATTAGGATTTCTAGCTAAATGAATAAGAACATATCCTAAATCTTGATACTTCATAGAATTCATAACGTCCGTCTCTCCAAAAATTGCATTAAAATTTGGATAAAAATTCACAGATTTTATCCCAGGCGATAAATCACTTTTAGAAAAATCCATCGCCCTAATATATTTTACATCGACAATGGGATTAATTTTAATCCCACTAATTTTACAAAAAACCGGAACATCTTGTTCTTCCAATAAGTCGCTTCTAACAACCTTAGGAGTACAACTCAAAGGTTCAACCTGAATTAAAAAATCAGTTCCTTCCTTACACATGTTTGAAGTGATATCCTTGTCTCCTAACAAACTAGTGGATTGTCCTCCATAAATTAACTTATAATTTGATTGAGAATAACTATCCCCCCGAGTATTAATGGAAATAGTCCCGTTAATAGAAAGGGTCCCAGCCAAAACTGAAGATAAAACTAAAATAACAAAAATAAACAAGATATATTTTTTATTCAATTTAATTCAACCCCCAATTCTCTTGATTCAATTAAAATATAATTAGATTGTAATTCATTTAAATTTTCTGGAGGGTTTAATTCTCCAAGATCTAAAGAAATTTTTCTTGAATCTTCCAATTGGTTCTCGGTCAAAATAATTTCTCCAACCCCTCCTCCAACAAGAGCTCGATTAAAACTTTCAGAAGGCATTTCAACCTCATAGCATTTCTTACCGATTCCGAAAAAGAATCCTTCTACACATTGCTCGTAAGTAGTATTAAATTCTATCTCTGCAGCGCCATAAGCCTGAACAGATAATTCATATTCCCCTTCACTTAATATTATTTCCTTCTGATCTGGATAAACTATTGTTGAAGTTTTTCCCTCACCAGAAATAAAGTTCACAATAGCCTGATCAAACTCTGAATCTCCAGAAGACAAAATTTCTAAATCAAGAGTAAATTCTTTATCTAAAATCATCAAAATCTGTTCCCCCTCTATGACAAGGCCCGGTTTAACTAAAGTATAATCCGCGTAACCTTCGGAACGAACTGAAAACACCCCATTATAACACTGAGGAACAAAAGTAGTTAATTCTCCAAATTCGGTTTCACCAAGATTGCATCTTGAACCAAAGCAGTCATAAAATATTTCTCCATTTATCGCTCTCAATTTAGAATCATATAAACTAAGGGTAGCATTGACACCAGGATTATCACAAATGCTCTCTTGCTCAATTGAAAGAGGCTCAATAGGAGAATGCCCTTTACGAGGAACGTTGTTATCGATTATAACTACAAAAGGAAATTGAAAAATTTCATTCCCTTCATAAACTTGAATTAAGACAGGATATCTAATATCATAAACAAAATGGTATGGAACATAACAAAATCCAATAATTCCCATTCCCTGTTGAGTGCCAATAGGATCTGCAACCAAAAGGCTTCCCTCAGACGGGGCAATTTCATAAGCACTTGTCCATTCAGGATTACTCAAAAACCTAAAAGAATTTTTAATATTAGAATCAATAACAAAATAATCAGAATTTTTACCCTCACTCTTCAAAGCTAGGATATTCGCAGAAATTGCCTCGCTTAAATTTTGAATTACCTCTCCGGCATCCCAGACCAAGGGTTTACAACTTAACTCAACACCGTCTAAAGGAGCATAAAGTGCCAAAACATCAAAGGTATAATTTTCCAAAAACATTTCTTCCATTTCTTGTTCATACAAATCTACCGCAGATTCATAAAGCTCTCCTAACTTAGAATCAATTTTAAAAGAATGCTCCTCGAACAAATAAGACTGATAATCTTTAGAAACAGAGAAATCAGAAATCACCTCAACTTTAACTTGGTTTTTTTCAATCACAACTTTCGAGTCAGTTAAATCTCTCACCAGAACTTCATACTCCGAGGGATAATAACTATTCTTTTTACATTCATTAGAAATTTCTAAAATAAATTTCTCTAAATCAGCTTCCATGTCTTCTAAACTTGGAACCTGCTGCCGAGGAAGATTATTCCCAGAGATATAATACCAATAAGGAATTTCAAGGCCCCCAAAGGATAAATAGTTTGAAAAAGGCATATAACGAGAACCCTGTTCGAAATCTGGCAAACTAATGTATCCCCCTTGTGAACCTAAAAGGGAAACTCCAAGAGAGGTTTGTTCTTCCAAACAACTCAAATAGCTGTTATGAACCTCTTCAAAATCCCCAGGAATAACATTTTTAGCGACATTATTTCTAAAGATAAAATAGGAACTAACAAGTGCAACAATTAAAATTGCAACTATGACAAAAATAGTGACTTGACCCTTTTTACACCTCTTAACTAACATGTTTTAGAGACGAAAAAAGTGTATATAAATATTTGTCTAATTATAGTAAGCTCTCCTAGTTATATTCCTAACTCGCGCTAATCTAAAATGAGTTATAGCTCCAAAGATGCAAAGCAATCCCCCCGCAAAAATGACCCAATTATCAAAAGCAGAAATAGTTTCAGAAACAGCAAAAAAATTAAAATTAATATTTAGTAAGTAAACTCCAACAAGAACATACAATGCAAACCAAATAAACTGCCTTGAATTCATAGAACAAATAAATTTTTTTAGTATAAAAACCTTTATAAAACCAAAATTAATCATCAAAGTATGAAAGTTCCAAAAACTACAAATAGATATTGTCCTAGTTGTAAAAAACGTACAGAGCACAAAATAAAAGTAGTGGGAACAGGTTTCTCAAGAGGAACAATGACTAGAGGCGGCGGAAGAGTGAGAGCTAAACTTAGAGGAATTGGTAGGGGGATTGGAAATCTTGGGAAATGGGGGTCAAAACCAGCTCAAGCAAAACACAAGAGAAAATCAAAAACAACTAAAAAGACTAATTTCATGTACACATGTAAAGAATGTGGAAAATCAAAATATCAA
>Ga0265294_10000880_pt1 | contig 40490 bp, 40 predicted proteins | sample MunlanPumphouse3_FD_192504 | JGI IMG/M metagenome (GOLD analysis project Ga0265294, IMG submission 192504) | Groundwater microbial communities from a municipal landfill in Southern Ontario, Canada - Pumphouse #3 | ecosystem: Environmental > Aquatic > Deep subsurface > Groundwater | place... | reverse complement strand
AATAAAAGGCTACACCTTAAAATATCGCCCTTGGGAAGTAATTTATACTGAAATATTTGATTCAAAAGTAAAAGCGATGAAAAGAGAGAATGAATTGAAAACCTTTCGAGGTAGATGTTTTCTACGAAAGTTTATTGAAAAATAGCGTGTTGGCTCATATCCGCCAGCCGGCGGACACAGGTTCTTCCAAAGGAATCCCTTCGGGAAAGTCCTGTCTCCGCTACTAAAGAAACAGAGTCTCATTGAGACTCTGTTTTGGTTTATGATGAAATTTTATCAAAATAAAACTCGCTGGGCTTTCGACTTCGTCTCCAAAATTGGGACTACGCCGGACAGGCATATCTGCCAGCTGGCGGATCAGGATTTCTGCGAGAATACAGGGAGCGACGGTTTAAACTAGGAATGGAGTAGCACGATTTTCCCTTACAATTATGAATCTTTTATAATTTGCAAATCACAATTTATGTTCCACCTCTTACTTTTTATATTCAAGCGCTTTGCGCTTGTTTGATGGGAGGAATATTTAGCTACTATATTTAACCCCCAAGGGGGTAAGAATAAGACTAATCAATAGAACCTATCTTGATACTAATCCATTACGAGCAACGATATTCGTATTGAAAAGAGAAATTTTCTCTCACAAATCAACCCTGTTAGCTTATGTAAAGGATTTTATAAATTGCTCTTAGGATGCATAAGCCAGGAAAACAAAGATCTTCGAGTGATATAAAAAAGACAGAGCCATGCTATGTCTCTACTTCTGCCAGGGAAAAAATATCTATGAATAAATGCTTTTTAAAAACCGCGGAGCTATTTGGCAATTTATCCTTCATCCTTGTTTATGGTTTACTCTGCTTCCATTAACACTCTAAAACCATTTGTCCAATCTGTATATGATGGAAGAGAATTGTAACGGGCCGTGGAGCGACAATGTTCAGCTGGACTGGCACTTGATCCACCTAAAGCAACTCGACGCCTGCCTTTCTTGGGACCTTTGGGATTATCAAAGGCCATTTTCTTGTAATAATTTTCATCATACCTGTCTAAACACCATTCCCGGGCGTTGCCACTCATATCATAAATACCAAGTTCATTGGGAGCTTTACTGCCCACTTTGTGGAGTTTATTCCCGGAATTTAAGGCGTACCAGGCAACTTTTTCTATATCGTTTGAACCACTATAAAGATAATTTCTGCTTTTAGCTCCTCCCCTTGCTGCATATTGCCATTCTGCTTCGCTGGGCAATCTGAATTTTTTATCGAATTTTTGGCTTAACCATTCACAGTAAACCTGAGCTCCGTGCCAGGATACATCCACTACAGGGCACATTTCGCTATTTGCAATTTTAGTTTTTTTAAAAACGAATTTTCCCTCAATATATTCAATGGGACAGTTTTCACATTCTATATTAATTAACTGTTTTCTTTTAAGAGTTCCATAAGATGTCACATCATTTGCATTTAAAAACTCTATGTAATCTTTGATAGTGACTTCATAAAGCGAAAAATAGTAGGGATTTAGCTTAACGGAGTGGACTGGCGACTCCTCTTCTTCACCTTTATCGGAGCCAATTTGATAAATGCTTCCATCTATAAAGATCATGGAAAGTTGATCTATAATAGCCTGTATCTCAGGCGTTAAATATTTGTCCTTTTGATCTATCTCCTGTTTAATGAAATTTACAAAGGTGTAAGTATTTAAATCAGCTTTTATGATAACAGTATCCCGCAATGTAATATCTTGCCATTTATAAATTACTTCATATTGTCCTGCAGGAACATTGCTTGCTTTCCACTCATCTTTAAGCTTTTGATTAATAATGCTGAGTGCTGGGATTTCAATTTGAATGTTAGTTGGAAGTGATTGCACTATCATGGTTCCAACTTCCAGGTCGATATTTTCTTTATCGTAGTTTCCGCTTTGTGTTATTTTGATCTTGGGGATAAATTTATCAAGTTTAAGCATATAAACTTCGCCCCTTTTGATGCTAATATCCTTAATCTGAGGTGTAAAACCTTGTTTTACGCATTTTATCGTATGTGTTCCCACTTCTACATTTTCAATTATTAAACCACCCAAGTCACTGTTTGTAATTCCTTTAAAAATATCATCTAAGAAAATTGTAATATCCGCTTCGGAACTAATCTGTATATACGATTCTTCAGCAGAATAAAGTTTGCTGGTAAAGCTTAAGACTAAGACTAAGAATAAGCTTAAGGTTGAGGAGCTCAAAAAAGATACAGAATGCAATATCTTTTTCATAAAATTATTTCCTTTTTTTAAGACTGATCAAAGTGATCAATTTATAATGATATATTTCATTTTAAATATTCTTTTTTACACTAAAGTAAATTCTTTTTCTGAAAAAACTTCAGCAGTAAATACCTGAAAGCTAGTAGAGGGATCTTTATATGCTTTTACAGATAACCCGGCTTTTAAACAAAGGTGCTTTAAGGTGGTTTTTAGGTCCCAGCCCTGTTCACTGGCAACTTGTGGCAAAAAGACTGCGCTTTTTGAAGCGTTTTTTAATAGTATTCCATCAACTCCGATCAAAATATCATGATAGTCGTGAACGTCTGCCAGTTCAGATAAAATTGATATTTCAATATCTATCAATTCCAGCTCAGAAGCTTCTAAGGGTAAAAAGCGATGGTCATCAAAGGCAGCGGCATGAGCCATATCTCTCAAAGCATTTTTTAGAGATTTATAGCCAACAATATAGCCAATACATCCTCTTAACTCACCTTGGCGATGTAAAGTTACAAATAAGCCTGATTCCTTCTCATAAAAAGGATCGGGAGGCAAAGATGGCATGGCTTGCCCTAGCAGCGTGTGCTCGTAATACTGCCTTACATAAGTCAGTAGTTCTATTTTTTGATCATTTGTCATTTTTTGTTATTTTTAACCCAGCGTTTGATATTTTGTTTTAGTTCTTCATCACTTTTAACAAATCGTATTGCAGCAGGTATGGATTGCAGAAAATATTGTCCATAGCGCTTATAACTTAATCTGTTATCCATAATTAAGGCGATCCCACGATCTTCTTTAGATCGTATAAGTCGTCCAAAACCTTGTTTAAACTTAAGAATAGCCTCTGGAATGCTGTATTCCATAAAGGCATTTCCACCTTGTTTTGCTATATCCTCAGTAATTGCCTGAACAACGGGTTCGGTAGGTACTGCAAAGGGTAATTTTGTCATAACAAGTAATTCCAAGGTCTCTCCCGGAATATCTACACCCTCCCAAAATGATTCTGTTCCCAAAAGTACGGACTGCAGATCTTGGATGAATCGTTGTAAAAGAGCAGTTCTGGAAGCTGATCCCATTTGTGAGATCAACTGGAAATTATTTTGTTGAGAAGCAGGTTCTAAAATAGCTTTCATGTTTCGTATAGATGCATAGGACGTTGTAAGAACAAGAGTTCCAAGTTTGTGCTCAGCTGATAATTCTCCTACTAATCGAGCAACATTTTCGTCAAATTGCTGATTTCCCGGTTGCCTCAGATGAGTGACATTCCATATTTCACATTGTTCATTAAAATCAAAGGGCGATTCATATATTTCAGTTTTAACTCTATCCTCATCGATCATTTCCAAGCCACTGCGTTTCATAAAATATTTAAAGCGCTCAGAAATAGTCAAAGTGGCCGATGTGGCTATAACTGCCATTTTATCCTTGAATACCTTATCAAAAAGTACTTGATTTACATGAAGTGGTGATACTTTGATGGGTATGAACATAGAATTTGCATCAGTGGGAAGTTCATACCAGTAAATATATTCATCGTCATCCGGATAAAAAGATATACGCATTTCCGCTTGTAATTCTTCAAAGGCCCTGACTGCAATATCAAGGTCATCCTTGACTTCAGATAACAAAGTTTTTTCATCGCTATTTAAGGCTTTTATCTCACGATCCAGCAAAGCTAATGAGCGATCAACCTTTGAAGCAGTCTCCATAAGTTCCTGACATTCAGGGAAATTCTCAAAGGGACTTGAGTCGGATTTATATCTTACTTTCTGAATATATTTCTGATCACTCTTTCTGACGCCACTATTCACATAAGCAAGAAAGGCTTTGTAAAAAGCCGTTGAACGCTTAAGCATTTCATTGATATCTTCTTCACTTTGCGAGATGCGTTGAATGATCATATCAGCATGTTCTTTATTCCATTCTTCGCCTTTACCAACCACGCGACTAAAATTCGATAAAGCACCTAAATTCAGACGACCGGGAGTATAAAGTTTATGCAAAGTCCTTTCAATGCGCCATGGAGAAATTTCCATGCCAAGATATTGATAAGCACTTTTAATAAGATTATGTGATTCATCAATGATGCAAACCGGATGTTCCGGCAAAATTCCATGATCCGATGCTGCATCTGAAAGCAAGAGAGAATGGTTAACAATAATAACATCGGCGTGGTAAGCTAATTTTCTGATTTTCCCAAGAAAACACCCGCCGTACTGAGCGCATTTCTTGGTAGTACAATAGCCGGTTTCAGAATAAAGTTTTGCCCAAAGATGAGGAACTCTCTTGGTCTGAAAACCGCTATTCTCTTCAATATCACCTGTTTTAGTTTCTCTCAGCCAGACCAAAAGCGGCAAAAGATAAATCCTATCAAATAAACTGACGACATTATTGATATTCTTTAGCATGGCATGCCATTTGGTCAGACAAATATAATTTTGCCGACCCTTGAGCATAACGACGGTAAAATCCGGGTCGATATAATTATGGATAAATGGGACATCCTTAAAAAAGAGCTGCTCTTGCAAGGTTTTGGTATGAGAAGAAACGACAATGGACATTCCATCGTGACGATTTTTTTTCATCCATTTAGCCGCAGGGATCAAATACGCCAAGGACTTCCCTACTCCGGTTCCTGCTTCAGCTACAAGAATTTCACCCTCATTAAAAGCTTCTACGATATCACCGGCTAATTTCATTTGACCCAAGCGCATTTCGTAACCGGGTAAAGATTCAGAAAGAGTTCCCTTTAGGCCAAAAATACGATCTATATCCTGACGTGAGATCTTCTTGATCTGTCCATCTTGTGTACGTTCTCTGCTTTTAAAATTACCTAACTTGTTTTCAGGCACAGGATGGTAAGGTTTAAGTTTTTCTTTTGCAGTTCGCCCACTAGTTTGGTATTGATCGTGTATCCATCTGTATAGCTCATAATTTGCTGTTTTGGGCAGTGGATCCGTAATAAAAATAATATCATTGTATAAACTCATATCATAATGCAACATGATCTCAAGCAGCTTATAAAACAAGCGGCCTGTATTTCGTGTATCTACATCGGCGCGATGTGCACCATCAGTTTCAAGATCAAAATGAGCTGATAAAGTTTCTAATTTGCGATCGGGCAACCAGTATAAAAATATTCGCGCCAGATCCAGTGTATCGATGATGGGGTTTTCTATAGATATGCCAAAGGCCGTTTCTAAAAACGATATATCAAAACTTGCATTATGAGCAATAAGTGGATAATCACTGAAAAAAGCCAGTACATCATCTTTTCTATCAAGAAATCTTGGTTGATCCTTAACCATTTCATCATCAATACGCGTTAGCTCAACAATGAATTCAGGAATGGGTTTTTGTGGGTTACAAAAATAATTCAGTTCTTCACTCTGTTTACCGTCGATAAATTTTACGGCAGAAAATTGAATAACTTCTTCTTCTTTGGGATCTAAACCCGTCGTTTCAACATCAAATGCTATGCAGGTAGTAATATTTAATTCTTTTAATAATTCTGGAGTAATTTTTGACAAGCGATCCCTTCCGATATTCACATTATATTTTACGCGGAAATTTACAACATCTTGGGCTTAAGACAAAGGATAAGTTCAAGATAAAAGATAAGGCTGAGGTTAAGATTGAGGTTCAGGTTGAGGAGCCTATGCAAAGGCATCTCTTAGTTTATATTCCTGTAAACGCTCTGGCTACATCCAAAAGTAATTCCGGATGTTTTTTAACTGCCTTTGAAAAGACAGCCATAAAAGTCCGTTTGTTAATATCTATTTTGATAACTTCCTCAGCAATCTTATTGTATTCATCGTCACTTAGTTGATAAATGACATCTTTTATTCGATCAAGACTTTCGTGTTCTCTGCCAAAATGTTTGCGAATATATTTATTGTATTTATTTAATATCTTTTTATGATCCTCCGGATTTTTACAGGCCTCTGCGGCAGCTTTTCCCGCTTGTATTCCGCTATCCATAGCATGAGTGATTCCACCTCCGTTCAAGGGGTTTACCAAATGTCCGGCATCACCGGCGACCAGGAAATTTTCTTTTATTAAAGGATCTAAGTTTTTTGTAACAGGAACTCCCCCCGTGGCTAGTTTTTGGACAGATGCTTCAGGAAAAAATCTTTCAACGAAGTCATTCAAATAATCTATAGAATGCTTATTCTCAGTGGCATATTTTCCATTTATACCCAAACCCACATTGGCACAATTATTTGCTTTGGGAAAAACCCAGGCATATCCACCCGGTGCAAAGGATTTGCCAACATAAATATATAATGCATGTTTGTTTAAATGTACATTCGTAAGAGTAAACTGCACACAAGCTTCAATTTCAGTGGGCTTTAAATGTGTATCCATCCCCATTTTTTTTGCAAGTTTGGATTCCACACCATCGGATGCAATGATCATATCGGCATAATAATGCTTTAAAATCCCTTGTTCTTCAGCAATAACACCCGTGAGTTTATCATCATTGAATATCAGATCAACTACATTTGTTTTCATCCTGATGGTGGCTCCGGCTTCAGCTGCTTTACATGCAATATCTTGCTCAAAAAGATCTCTGTTTAATACATATCCCGAGTATATATCGCTTTTTAATTCCACTTCGCGGCCATTGGGAGTTACAATAATAAAAGTATTTACTTTACTTGAGACCCATCTTTCTTCAAGGGGAATATATTTTATAAGGTCCTCATGACCAATGGCTTCTCCACATCGTATCGGAAGCCCTATTTCTCTTTTTCTTTCCAGAACTAAGACCTTTCTTCCTTCAGAAGCGGCTTCTTTGGCAGCAAAAAGTCCGGCAGGTCCGGCGCCCACAACAATAATATCCCATTTATTTTTCATTTTTTAACTCCAGAGCTTTAATGGGACAGATCTTTACGCAAATTCCACATTGGGTGCAGAGTTCTTGCTTTACTCTGACCTTAAACTCGCCCAAAGACAAAGCATCGCTGGGACAAACCGCTACACATGTGCCACACTGATCGCAATGATCTTTAATGATTAACATAAAAACCCTATTATTTTATTGAAACTAAAGTATAGTAAGCCAAACCTGTCCCAAGTATATCATAAAAAAGATCTTTCCAGGAAAAAATACCTTCCTTTCCAAATACATCGTAAAATTCTTTGCCTAAAGAAAGGCTCAAGGCAATTCCCACCGAAGCATTCCGGGAGTTTTTATCTGAGACATACAACATTTCATTTAAAGCATAATGACTTTGGATGCTAATAAAATATGCCGTGGTCAAATGCATCCATTTATCTTTAGAAAACCATTTATCCTCAGGCTGAATAAGTGCAAAAGGCTTTAAATGCTTTTTGCTTTCCTGAACAGGAAGTTGATCCTCGGAAGATTTTAATGAAAAGTACTTGATATCCGATATTTTAACATGTGTAGAGCTGGTATCTGCTTCAGCAGCAAGGACTAAAACAGAGAGAGACAGTAAAATTAATAATATTTTTTTCATTATTGTATAATTCCTATAGAGCTTAAAAATACCAAAATGATAAGGATGGGCGCAATGTATTTAAGTAAAAAATACCAACTATTGGCAAGTTTACGATTTCCTGATCCATCTCTAAAACCACTAAACAATTCACCCATCACTTCTTCTCGTTTTAAATTCCATCCCACAAAAAGCGCAATAAATAATCCACCTAAGGGCATTAAAATATTTGCGGATAAATAATCCATGCTATCAAAAAGGCTCAGACCAAAGATCCTGACTCCTTCTAACTCGCCAAAAGACAAAGCAGAAGGAATGCCGAGAATAAAAATGGATATTGAAAGTAAAATAACCACTGTATGTCTGTTCATCTTAAATTCATCCATCAGAGTTGAAACAAGCATTTCAAGAATTGAAATAGTTGATGTCAAAGCAGCTATAGATAATAGCAGAAAAAACAAACTTGCAAATATTGAGCCACCGGGCATTTGAGAAAAAACGGCAGGTAATACATTAAATACAAGTCCGGGACCACCTGCAGGGTCAAAACCCATGGCAAAAACAGCAGTAAAGATAGCCAGACCGGCAAGCAAGGCAATGAAAGTATCCAAAAGCGCAATCATAATTCCAGAGAAAAATATATTATCCTTTTTATTTAAATATGATCCATAAGTTAGTATAACACCCATACCCACCGAGAGAGTAAAAAAAGCATGACCCAAAGCCATAAGAACGGTCCCAAAGCGCACTGTTGACCAATCAGGCTTAAATAAAAAAGATAAGCCTTTCTCGCTACCATCTAAAGAAAGTCCCCATATTACCAATAAAATTAAAATAATAAAAAATATGGGCATCAAAAATTTAGCAATGCGCTCAATTCCCTTTCTTACGCCAAAATAAACGATAAAAGCGCCTAAAGCAATAAAAGCAAATTGCCATAAAATAACCCATGATGGATTAGATATTAAAGTAGCATTAAATTGAGATGCCTCGGCTGCATTCGAAAAGGTCCCAAGATTTCCTTGCAAAGCCTCTACAACATAGCCTATCGACCAACCTGCAATAACATTATAGTAGGATAAAATGATAAAACCGGTCAGAAAAAAAACTGAGCCAATAACTACCCAAAGGGTCTTGTTTTTTTGGGCCAGTGATCTAAGTGCCGAGACTGGACCCTTTTGCGCTTTTCTACCTAAAAGAATTTCGGCGATAAGCACAGGTAATCCAATAATAAGAATGCAGATCAAATAGATAATTATAAATGCCGCACCACCATTTTCGCCGGTGATATAAGGAAATTTCCAGATATTCCCTAAACCAACTGCAGAGCCAGAAGCTGCTAAAATAAATCCTAAGCTATTACCCCAATGTTCTCTTTTTTCCATAATAAGTCCTTAAAAATTATAACTGAGTCCGACTCCATTTATCTTAGGTTCCGGTTCGAGAATAAATTTTTCACTCGGAAACATCGATAAATTCGCATCAACATAGGCATCCATGATAGAGTAAACATAGACGGCGGCAAAAAACCAGGTAAAGGTTTTTGCAGTGGATAAAGCAGCATTCCTGTTAGAAAACAAGTCCGTAGGACTATCCAAGTAATTAAGGTAATAATTTGCAGCAGCAATTCCACCTAAAGCAAGCTCTGCTCCAAGAAATATGCTTCCCTTTAGCCATTTTTCATTATAAAACTGGCCACCAGCAGGTAATACTACTGATAGAGAAGAAGCAATAAAAGGAGATTTTTTTCTCCCTTCAAAGACCTTTAGAGAATCTTGTTCATTCGCAAATGCAGATACTATTTGCATAAACATGATCATAAATATTATAAAGCGTTTCATTTTTTTATTGCGATAGCTTCAATCTCGATCTGTACATCTTTAGGAAGTCTTGCAACTTGAATAGCTGATCTGGCAGGAGCATTTTCAGAAAATACTTCGGCATATACAGCATTAACATTGGCAAATTGAGATAGATCTTTCATGAAAACCGTAGTTTTAAGAATTGTTTCTTTGCTTCCACCGGCTTCTTCCACTACTGCTATTACATTTTTAATAGCTGCTTTAGCTGCTTTATCAATATCATCAAGGATCAATACGCCTGTTTTCATATCGACAGGCAACTGGCCTGAAGTAAAGATCATATTATTGTATGCAGTTCCTTGTGAGTACGCGCCAATAGGTGCAGGTGCTTTGTCACTTAGAATAATATTTTTCATGTTTTCTCCTTATTTATTTTAACCTCATAAAATGGGGCTTTTTTTATCAAATTCAAAATAATTTCAAGTCATAATTACTTTGAATCTTTTGCATAAGCTAACACTATCTGTTTTCTGAGAGAAATTTTCTCTTTTTAATACGAATATCGCCGCTTATAATGGATTATTAGCAAGATATTTAAAGAAGAAAAAGGGACTTTTATCCACAAATGCTTAGATGGGAGCTTATGCAAAAAGTTCACTTTATCAATAAATCTGTAAAAAAATATTTTAACAGGGTCTTAATAAATTTTTTAGCTACCTCAAAATTTTAATATTGTTAAATATTATTTATCTCTTTAAATTGTTTTTAACTATTAAATATCGAGGTATAAAATGAAAAATGATTATTTATGTCCCTTTTGCAGAGGTTACTTAAAGGTAAAAAACTCTGTTATATTTTCTGCAAGAAAACCTGATGGCGAAAGAGGTATTATTTTGTTAAGTCCTGCAATAGCGGATTATACTGTTCATAAACATCGTAGTTTTAAATTAGATGAAGGCATAAAGGTTGATCTCAATTGCCCTATCTGTCACGCAAATCTTATGGCTCAGCATTATAACAACAATCTTGCCAGAATCATCCAAGTCAATGAATTTGGTGACGAAAACATCGTGCTAATCTCCGAAATAGTCGGTGAGCGTTGCACCTATATTATCCATGGCAAGCAAATAGACAAATTTGGCGACGATTCAACTAATTATTTTGGAGAATTTTAGAAATACGGCAAAAAGCAAGAGCAAAAGGAATAAGTAAGTTTGTTTTTTAAATAAAAGAGGGTGACGAAATGAAATAAATTATCTGAAAGATTATTTTCTTTTTTCTGTGAATGTGTCAAAAGAAACTAAAAAATTCCCTAATATTATTGAATACAATGTGATAAGAAATCAATCAATAAAAAGCGCTACATCTATTGCTGCAAATTATGAAGAAGCACAAGCGGCGAGTCTTCGGCTTTTTACTTTAATTTAATCAGCTCTTAGTTATTAAATTAAGTAATCCTCCGCATTCCAACATCTGCAAAGCAAAGTCGGGTAAGGGAGAAAAAGTATATATTTTTCCCGAATCAAGGTCTTGTATTTTACCTTCTTTAAGGTCGATATCTAAACTGGCTCCATGGGGAACAGATTGGCTGATTCCCTTGCATTCAATAGCTAAGAAGCCATTGTTAATGGAATTTCTATAAAATATCCTGGCAAAAGAATCTGCAATAACAGCTTTAACACCAGCTCCACGCAAGGCCCAAACGGCATGCTCTCTTGAAGAACCACAGCCGAAATTTTCGCCGGCAATAATGACATCACCTTTTTCTACTTTTTTGACAAATTCCGTGTCTATATCTTCCATGGCATACTTAGCCAGATCCGCTTCTTGGTCCATATTCAGGTATCTTGCGGGAATGATCTCGTCTGTATTAATATGATCCCGTTTATATACATGTGCTTTCATCTTATTTTTCTCCAAGTTTTCTGTGATCACAAATATATCCGCTAACTGCTGCTGCTGCTACGCTTGCCGGACTTGCAAGATAGACTTCTGCCTTGGGAGAGCCCATTCTGCCGACAAAATTACGATTTGTGGTCGATATGCATTTCTCATCAGCAGCAATAATTCCCATATGTCCACCTAAACAAGCGCCACAGGTTGGAGCTGAAACCGTTGCCCCGGCTTCCATGAAAATATCAAGCAGACCTTCTTTATTCGCCTGCTTCCAGATTTCTGTCGTGGCCGGAATAACAATGCAGCGAGTTCCCTTAGGAACTTTTTTCCCCTCAAGAATTTTTGCAGCTATGCGCAGATCTTCAATTCTTCCATTGGTGCAAGAACCGATATATGCCTGATCGATCTTGATCTTTTCTTTAATTTCTGTTACCGCTTTTCCATTATCAGGTAAATGCGGAAAAGCGATCATAGGCTGAAGGTCACTTACGTCAATTTCTATAACTTGCTCATATACAGCATCTTCATCACTTTTCATCAAGTCGTATTCTTCTTCTGCGCCATGTTCTTTCAAATAAGCAATGGTCTTTTCGTCAGGAGCAACAATTCCGGATTTCCCTCCGGCTTCAATTGCCATATTCGTAATAGTCATGCGAGCTTCTATACTCAAGTCATCGATCACAGGTCCCCGGAATTCCATGGCTTTGTATCTGGCACCATCCACACCAATTCGGCGGATAATCTCAAGAATAATATCTTTTGCATAAACGCCTTCCGCTAAAGTACCTGAGATATTAAATAGGATGGTCGGGGGCACTTTAAACCATAATTCTCCGGAGATGAGTGCCGCAGCAAGATCTGTTGAACCAATTCCTGTCGAAAATGCGCCCAAAGCACCGTGTGTACAGGTGTGGGAGTCTGCGCCAACTATGGTCATACCGGGTTTTACATGACCTTGTTCGGGTAATAAAGCATGACAAACACCATGATTCCCAAGATCATAAAATTTATTAATACCCATTTCATCTGCCCATATCCTGATCTTTCTGACCATTTCTGCAGATTTTATATCTTTATTAGGAACAAAATGATCTGGCATGATCACAACTTTTTCCGGATCGAAAACTTTTTTGATCCCATGTTCTTTCATCATATCTATTGCCGGTGTAGTCGTTACATCGTGGCACATGATAAGATCCACTGATGCATTCACTAATTCTCCGGGCTTAACACTTTTTTTACCTGCATGCTTAGCAAGGATCTTTTCTGTAATTGTTTGTCCCATACTATTTTCCTTTATTGTAATCATTCATAAGTCTGTTCAAGCCCGAGATAATTGCAAGAAGACCGGCTCTGATAACATCTTCGTGAACAGCTCTCCCTATGAAGACTTTTTCATTAACATCCATCAGTTTAATAGAAACATCTGCCAGGGCGTTCGTTCCGCCGGTAATGGCTTTTAAATTGTACTCAAGGAGCTTAACAGAAGGATCTATAATGGTCCATACAGCGTTTGAAAGCGCGTCAATGGGGCCATCCCCTACACCGGTACCAATTTTACTTTCGCCTTCAATGCTCAGCTTTACCGATGCCGTAGGAATCATGGAATTACCGGTCGTAACTGTAAAACCTTCAAGTTTAATATATTGTTCTTCTTCAGGTAACTCACCTAAAACATTCATGGCTATGGCAAGAACATCGTCGCGCTCAACAGTTTTGTTCTTATCAGCAAGATCTTTGACTTTAGTTGTTACTTGTTCTGACTGCTCTTTTGTCAGTGAATAACCCTCTTCTTCTAGAAGTGCTATAACAGCATGTTTACCACTGTGTTTACCGATAACAATATTTTCACCTGACCAGCCAACATCCTCGGAATTCATAATTTCGTAGGTTGCTTTACTCTGTAGAACGCCGTGCTGATGAATACCGGCTTCATGAGCAAAAGCATTCAATCCAACAATGGCTTTATTGCGAGCAATCTCCAAGCCGGTTAAATTAGAAACCAGGCGGCTTGTTTTAAACAACTCTTTGGTGTTAATGTTTGTATGAGCACCAAAAAAATCTTGCCTTGTTTTAATATTCATGACAATTTCTTCTAAAGCAGCATTCCCTGCTCTTTCACCAATACCGTTGATACAACACTCTACCTGAGTTGCGCCGACTTTAACTGCAGCCAGAGAATTTGCGACCGCATTTCCAAGATCATTATGACAATGGACGGAAATGACCACATCTTTGGCTTTTGGGACTTTTTCGAATAAAGTCTTAATTCTGTGAGCAAATTCTTCGGGTTCGGTATAACCGACCGTATCGGGAATATTAATGGTAGTAGCGCCGGCATCAATAACGGCTGAAACAACATCGCACATATAATCAATTGAAGTCCTTCCGGCATCCTCAGGCGAGAATTCCACATCATCGCAATAAGATTTTGCACGCTTTACAGCCTTAACTGCATCGGCGATGACCTCTTCCTTGCTTTTCTTTAACTTTTCGTCTCTATGGATGGATGAAGTGGCAATAAAAGTGTGGATTCGGGGTTTCTTAGCATTTTTAAGTGCCTCCCAGCAACGATCGATATCTTTATCAACTGCACGGGCAAGTCCGCAAATTATAGGACCTTCAACTGTTTCGGCAATTTTTTTTACGGCATCAAAATCACCTTGAGATGCAATGGGAAAACCGGCTTCGATCACATCAACACCCAATTTTGAAAGCTGCTCGGCAATGATGATCTTTTCATGCACTGTTAAAGAAGCGCCGGGGCTTTGTTCACCGTCTCTTAATGTGGTATCAAAAATTATGATATTTTTAGACATATTTATCCTTTTCTATAGAATTTTTAAATATTTTTTTCAATTATTTGACTATAGATAGCCAAGAAGTGTAAATAGCATTTTAAATGATTGCTATTCTTCCAATAAGAGGAATTGTTCAAATCCCTTTTTCCGTAGGATGCAGGCCGGGCATTCGCCACAGCCATATCCCCAAGGATGAAATGTTGTATGGTCACCCAGATAGCAAGTATGTGAATGATCGATGATCTGCTTTATAACACCTAATCTGTCGCTTAGAGCCCAGATCTCGGCCTTGCTCATAGATTGCAAAGGTGCGTGAATCGTCAGGTCGTAATCAAGTCCTTTTGATAAAGAATCCTGCATGGATTTAACAAATCCTATCTGACAATCGGGATAGCCTGAATAATCGGCATCGTTAACACCTACAATTATATCTTTAATACCTCTTTTATAAGCAAGAGAAGCTGCAAGGGTTAGAAAAACAATGTTTCTCCCGGGAACGAAGGTATTGGGTAAATTGTTTTTTCCATTTTCTATAGAAATTTCATCTATCATCGCTGTTCCACCTATCTCTTTAAAGGCGGGGACATGCAGTTCATGTAAGACGATATTTTCTTTTTCACAGACATACTTGACACTTTCAAATTCCACGCTATGGCGCTGCTCATAATGAAAAAACACAGCTTCGACTGATGCAAATTCTTTTTTTGCCCAATAAATGCAAGTTGTAGAGTCCTGACCTCCGGAAAAAAGTACGAGTGTTTTTTTGCTTTTCATTATCGAACCCCAATACATTTATGCGTTTGAAAGCTAAGGCGCCATTCGGGATTTTTTAAAACATATCTGTAACAATATTGCGCAACATTCGTGGAAAAGAAATCAGCGGAATGAGAGCCTATTTCCTGATCGTGAGTGGGGTTCTTGGGTGAAATATATTTGACATCTGCTTCTATCCCATAGCTTTCGGGATATTCATTTACATCAAGGACAACTCTTAATTCATTACATTTTTTAATTTTTATATGTGAGTTTTTGGGAGATACCGTTACCCAGTCGAAATAATCGTGACCAATTTTGTATGTTCCGTTTGTCTCAAGAGCAACATAGTAATCTTCTTCCTTGAGCCTACGCAGCAATTCAAGTGTATCCTGCATTAAGGGTTCGCCACCTGTGATAAGAACGAATTTTGCTTTGTAGCTATGGACTTTTGCCATGATCTCAGTGACATCCATATCTATTCCGCTTAAAAATTCCGTATCGCAAAAATTACAGCGCAAATTACATCCGGATAAACGGATAAAAATTGCCGCACGACCAGCCCATCGGCCTTCGGCCTGATAGCTGTAAAATATTTCATTTATTTTGTATAAAGTGCTTTGCTGCTTGCTGTTTCCCATACTGCGACCTGTTTTATATTAAGACCTCCCTCTTCCAGTTCCTTTGCTATCCATTTGCTGATATTTTCAGCAGTGGGTTCAAAAGGGACCACAATGTGATACAATTCTTTGGGGAAGCTATTCATTAATAATTCGTCTTTTTCATAGATCATTGTGGAATGGTCTAAAACATTAACGACTTTATCCATGCATATTTTTTTTAAATCACCAAAATCCATAAGCATTCCATTTTCATCCAGAACACCACTAAGCGAAACTTCCAGCTTATAAGTATGACCATGAAGGTTTTTACACTTGCCTTTATGGAAGCTTAAACGGTGAGCCATGTCGAATGTAAATGTCTTAGTAAGTTCCATTCCATTGTCCTTGTTTTCAGTTAGGAAGTTATAACTTTAAGCTTAAATAAGAAAGATAAATTTTAATCTCCGAGGCGATGATAAGATAGAAGTTTTGTCGAAATAATGGTCTGTTCAAGATTTCTTTTCAGCAATCGCAAACTGTTTACCGTCTTTAAAATCACCCTCGTCATTCCGGAGAAAAATATACAATTTAAGGAGGAGGGATCCAAAGAAGTAAACAGAGCTCAATCCAAGCATCAACTATCAACCTTATTTAACATATTCATCATGTATAGCTCTGATAGTGGCTGCGCGGTCGGTTTTTTTGACTATAAAATAGGCAGCTACAGGTGAAGCGCCCACTGAAATGATCTCTATATTGATAGCTTTTTGGGAAACAGCCGAGAAAATTCTGGCGGCAAGTCCTATCTTTTCTGTAATTCCATGACCCACTGCTGCGACCACAGAAACATCGTCTTCAGTAATTATTTCGCCGACAGCATTCAGATCTAAATTGTACACAAGTTTTTCTGCTTTTTTGAGATAAGCTGTTTCGATGAGAATGTTTATGGTTGTTTGAGTTGTAATAACGGATTTAATATTGATGCCGGCGCTTTCCATTGCTGATGAGACCTTTGCAAGAATTCCTGGTTTATATCCTACTCCTGGACCTTTTAATTTTAAAATGCCAATCTCGTCGGAGAAAGTGACGCTTTTAATGACATCATCATGAACATCTAAGGTGTTTCCTATAGTTGTAAGCGGTTCATCAAGACTTTTAACACTAGCAATATTATATAGACGGATGGGTATATTTGCTTCTCTGAGCGGCTCAACCGTCCTTGGATGAAGAATCTTGGCGCCAAAATAGGATAATTCCGCAGATTCCATATACGATAGAGTTTTAATCCTTCGTGGATGCGAAACATATCGGGGATCTGCGCTTAAAAAACCATCAACGTCCTTAAAAAGATCCAGACTTTTTGCTTCTACGCAGTTCGCAATTGCAGCTGCGGAATAATCGCTGCCGCCCCTGCCAAATAAAGTTGTTTTGCCTTCGGGAGATACGCCATAAAATCCCGGAACCACCACAATTTTCTTTAGCTTGAGCTTTGACTTAATGTTTTTAGATGTTGCTTTAAAATTTAGAGTCGCATTGCCGAATTCGCCATCGGTTATAAGTCCCAGATCTTCGGGCAACATTTCTTCGGCTTCAATTCCATAGTAATTTAAAATACCTGTTAACATTAAGGAACTTAGGCGTTCACCATAGCTCAAAATGGAATCATTTACAAAAGCCGGAGTATCTCCAAAAAAATTAACTCCCTGTAAATAGCGTTCAAGTTTTTTGACTCGTTCGACAACATCCGCTAAAATTCTATCACGAATAGCAGCATCATCGACGACCTCATCGAGTGTTTCGCTTTTAAGAGAAACAAGTGCATCACTTAGGGTTTTAATGGCTTTTTCATCCTTTTTGACCTTTTCAAGTGCATCAATAAGCATATCTGTCACACCATAAAAAGCCGATACAACAATAAGCAAAGATGAATCGTATTTACCGATCACATCTACAACCCGCAAAATATCATTTTTTTTCTTTAAATTAGATCCACCGAATTTCAACACATGATAGGACATAAGATCACCTTTGTTTCATTGAGTCTATAAACACTCTGGTCTTTATTGTAAACTCCAAGTTGCAAACTTTCTGTATCAATACAAAAAGGCCGACAGAACTCTGCCAGCCTTAGCTGGGACGGAGGGACTCGAACCCCCAATAACCTGATTAACAGTCAGGCGCCTTGCCATTAGACGACATCCCATATTATCAATCGTTCGTAATATGCAATAAATACTTTTTATATGCAAATCTTTTTTACATATTATTTTATGATTGTTATCATAATTGCGTATTTCGTTGTATTTGTTCATATTTCTAGCGATTTATTTTTCAATTTACTATAATATCACCTTTTAAACTTATTTGCTGTGACGATTCTTCAACACTAGGTTAATATCATTAAGACTGACTCCTTGATCATTCATTAAAACAAGCAGATGATAAATAAGGTCAGAAATCTCTTCTTTTAGTAAATCCTGGTTATTTCTCATCGCCTCGATCACGACTTCTGTGGCTTCTTCGCCAACTTTTTGAGCTATTTTAGCTATGCCTTTTTCAAATAGTTTATTGGTATAAGATGAAGAGCTGGGATTTTTTCGTCTATCTGCTATGATTTTTTCCAATTCTTGCAAAAAATTTGAAAAATCAGGATTTTCCTGACCAAAACATGTGTCATCGCCGGTATGGCAAACAGGTCCATCAGGATTTACCCTCAGCAATAAGGTATCTCCATCACAATCTTCGCTTATAGAAACTAAATGTAAATAATTTCCGGAGGTTTCACCTTTGGTCCAGACTTCATCTCTGGAGCGACTATAAAAGGTCACAAGCTTTGTTTCAATGGTTTTTTGATATGTTTCTTCATTCATGTAGCCAAGCATCAGGACTTTATTTGTTTGATCATCTTGAATTATTGCCGGAACAAGGCCCTTGCCTTTTTTGAAATTAATTTTCATTTTATGCCTCTTATTTCATTCTCATTGGAATTTTATTATCATTTAAATATTTTTTTAAATCGGGAATAGATATTTCACCAAAATGAAAAACACTGGCAGCAAGAGCTGCATCAGCTTTCCCTTTAGAAAAAACATCCAAAAAATGTTCGCATGTTCCGGCGCCTCCCGAAGCTATGACCGGAACAGAGAGTAATTCCGAGACTTCAGATGTGATCTCAAGGGCAAAACCATCTTTTGTTCCATCGTGATCCATTGATGTCAGCAGTATCTCGCCTGCTCCCCTATCGACGGCTTCTTTTGCCCAGGATAATGTTTCTTTATCGCTTAATGTTCTTCCGGCATTTATATGAACTCTGGATGTTTTACCGTATTGCTTACAATCTAGAGCAAGAACAAGGCATTGAGCTCCAAAACGAGCAGCAAGTTTATCGATTAATCCGGGATTTCTGACTGCTGCCGAGTTTAAACTGATCTTATCCGCACCTGCGTCCATAAGTCTGCTCACATCATCTTCGGACCTGATACCGCCACCCACTGTGAAAGGGATATTGATATGATGAGCAATATTTGTTACCAGTTCCACAAAAGTACTACGACCTTCAATAGTTGCTGTAATATCCAAAAATGTTAATTCGTCAGCGCCTGATCTTGCATATAATTCTGCTAATTCCACTGGATCACCGGCATGACGCATCTGTTCGAATTTTACGCCCTTAACGGTTTGTCCATCTTTAATATCTAAACACGGTATAATTCTTTTTGTTAACATGATGCGATAAACTCCTCAAGTTCTTTTAGACTGATCTTTTTTTCGTAAATAGCTTTACCCACGATCACGCCATAAATACCCAGATCGTTAAGTACTTTTATATCGTCCATACAAGAAATTCCACCACTGGCTATTAATTGCAAACCAGGAAATCTGTTCTTGATCATTTCATAGATCTTTACTGCAGTGCCTTCCAACATGCCATCCTTGGAAATATCAGTTGAAATGACTGTTTTAATGCCACGAGAGATGTAATCATCCAGAAAGCCTATTAAGTCGTAAGATGTGGATTCTTCCCACCCGGAAATGGCTATTTTCCCATTTTTAAAGTCTGCGCCTAAAATAATTTTATCGGGACCATATTTTTTCAACCATTTCTCAACTTTTCGCGGATCTTTTGCAGCAATAGAGCCTGCCGTGATCTGCTTTGCACCTAAGGAAAAAGCTTTTTCTATATCTTCATCACATTGAATGCCACCACCCAGATCGACAGAAAGCTCTTTGACAGAACAAATAGCTGCAATAGCCTTATCATTGATAATATGTTTTGCTTTTGCGCCATCAAGATCGACACAATGCAGACGCTTTATCCCGTGCTCAGCATATTCTTTGGCAACATGATATGGATCTTCATTGTAAATCTTTTTTGAGCTGTAATCGCCTTTGCTGAGCCGGACGCATTTACCATCAATAATGTCTATGGCAGGAATGATTTCTATCATACTATTCTATAACTCCACGAAATTTTTTAATATCTTTTGACCCACATCACCGCTTTTTTCAGGATGAAATTGCGTAGCGTAAAAATTGTCTTTTTGTAATGCAGATGCAAAGGGGATAATATAATGAGTGCTGCAAATTTGCTCGCGGCTTTCTTCAGCTGCAAAAGAATGGACAAAATAGACATGTGATCCTTCTTCTATTCCTTTAAAAAGTTCACCTTTTAGTCCCGTGATTTTATTCCATCCCACATGTGGAACCTTATCTATCTGCGGAAAACGAATCACCTCATTATCAAATATATTCAGGCATCTTGTATTGCCTTCATTCGTCTGTGAACACATTAACTGCAGTCCCAGACATATACCAAGAACCGGCTGTTTCAAGGATAAGATCAACTCATCTAGCTTTCTTTCCTTTAAATAACGCATAGCAGAAGATGCTTCGCCAACTCCGGGAAAAATAAGCTTATCTGCCTGTTTTATCTCTTTCGGATCATTTGTGACGATAGGCTTTACATTTAAACGATGCATAGCATTTAATACTGAGCGGATATTCCCTGCAGAATATTTTAATATGGCAACTTTCACTAAAGAATTCCCTTTGTACTGGGCAAATCCTGAGATGTTTTTTTGCACGCGAGTTTCATGCTTCTTGCTAAAGCCTTAAAAATACCCTCAACTATATGATGTTCATTTTCACCCTTAGCCGATATATGTAAATTACATCTTAAACCATCTGAAAATGATCTAAAGAAATGTTCAAGCATTTCTGTCGGAAATTCACCAATAAATTCGCGAGAATGTTTTACATCATAAATAAAATATGGACGTCCGGAAAGATCAAGTAAAACTTCTGCCCGGGCTTCATCCATAGGTAAATAGAAGGCATAGCGTTCAATTCCGCGTTTATTGCCCAATGCTTTTAATAATGCTTCACCAAGGACCAATCCCGTATCTTCGATGCTGTGATGTTCGTCAACCTGCAAATCACCTTTAACAAGAATCTCACAGTCGATACCGGAATGTTTAGAAAAAAGCTCTAAAATGTGATCAAAAAATCCAATGCCGGTAGAAATATTATAGTCGCCTTTACCGTCCAGATTCACTTTAACTGAGATATCTGTTTCTTTGCTGGTTCTTCTAAGCTCGGCTCTGCGTTTTGGGTTTATCAAGAAATTTGCTATCTCGTCCCAAGATCCACTGCAAAGCTCGACATCAGGATTATTTTCACCAATAAATATTGCTTTGGCATGAAGATTTTTTGCCAGCTGAACATCCGAGTCTCTATCACCGATTACATAGGAATTTCCAAGATCGTAGTCAGCATTCATATAGCCGGTCAACATGCCTGTATTGGGTTTTCTCATTGGCGAATTTTCTTCTTCGTAGTGAGTATCGATAAGTACTTCTTTGAATTTAATTCCTTCGCTTTCAAGAATATTCATCATGAAATTATGAGGCGCCCAAAAGCGTTCAGCCGGAAAGTCCTGGCGTCCTAATCCATCTTGGTTGGAAACCATAACTAATTCATAATCAGTGTTTTTACCGATATCTACTAAAGCGCTTATAACTGATGGAAGGAATTTTATTTTATCCAATGTATCAATTGTTTCATCAGCGACTTCAGATATTATCGTGCCGTCTCTATCGATGAATAATACTTTTTTCATGACTGATCCTCCTCCGAATATTGTCTTAAAGCATCTAAGAGCATATCGTTTTCCTCTCGCCTTCCAACTGTGATTCTCAGACATCCTTCGCAATGTAATTGCTCAGAACGATCACGGACCACAATGCCCTGTTCTTTGAGAAATGCATAGACTTTTTTCGCTTCATTAAATCTTGCTAAAAAGAAATTCGCCTCAGAAGGCAGGACTTCATTTAGAATATCAATTTTAGCGATTTCTTTCATTAAATATGCTCGTTCAATAATGATCTTAGACACCATGTCTTCTTTTTTGGATGTATCATTAAGAGTTTCAAGGACAATATGTGTGGTAACATCATTGATATTATAGGGATATTTTATCTTGTTCAGAATATCAATGATTTCTTTATCTGCAAAAGCCATTCCAAGACGAATACCTGCCATTCCCCAAGCCTTTGAAAAAGTCTGAATCACGATAAGATTTTTAAATTCATCTAATCTCTCCAGCCAGGAGGTTTTACTTGAAAAGTCTATATAAGCTTCATCAATAAGGACCAAAGAAGGAACATTGTTCAGGATTTCTTCGATATCTTCATTTCTATAGACATTGCCGGAGGGATTATTGGGTGTACAAATGATAATCAGCTTGGGCTTTTCATCCTTAGCTTGTTGAATGATCTTCTTTACATTCAAAGAAAAGTCAGGATTTAAATTTACCTGGATAATGTCGAGATCATTGACATTTGCACAAACGGAATACATGCCATAAGTTGGAGGCAAGAGCATGATGGAATCCTCGCGAGGCTCGCAAAAGGCGCGCATCACAAGATCAATGGCTTCATCGCTTCCATTGCCCAAGAAGATCTTTTCGGGGTCATTGATCTTTTTGTAGTCCGCAAGTTTTTTGCGCAATTGTATGGGAATTGGCTCTGGATAACGATTCAGTTCTTCATTTGAGGATGAACCGAAAGAATTTTCATTAGCATCCAGAAAGATTTTAGCTTCTCCCTTGAATTCCTCACGAGCGGAAGCATATTTCTTCATTTTTTTGACATTATCTCTTACAAGATCTGAAATGATCATTACTATCTCAATTCTTTTTAATTTTATTTAAACGCCGGGTAACAGCCATTTTATGTGCATCTAGACCCTCGGCTTCAGCCATGTTTTCAACAGCCGGACCAATGTTATCCAATCCTTTTTCAGATATTGACTGAAAAGTGATCATCTTAAGATAGGAATCCAGAGAAACACCGCTATAATTTTTGGCAAAAGCTGCTGTGGGAAGCGTGTGATTTGTCCCCGATGCATAATCTCCGGCAGATTCCGGTGTAAAAGGGCCCACAAAGACAGATCCTGCATTCACAACAAAAGGAATTATCTCTTCGGAATTGCGGGTGTTGATGATTAAATGCTCAGGCGCGTAGTCATTGGAAAATTTGACACAGGTATTAAGATCTTTCATCAAGACGATCTTAGAATTCTTAAGAGATTCTTTTGCAATATCAGCTCTGCTAAGGACTTTTAACTGTTTTTCGACTTCTTCTGAAATTTTTTCAGCTAAGTTTTTATCGTCAGTGACTAAAACAGCCTGAGAATCTATGCCATGCTCAGCCTGAGAAAGCAGGTCAGCAGCAAGGAATTCAATATCAGCTGAGGAATCTGCAATGATCAAGACTTCCGAAGGTCCTGCCGGCATATCTATGGCCGTATTTTCCAATGTTGCCTGCATTTTTGCAGCTGTTACATATTGGTTACCCGGACCCAGTATCTTATAAACTGCGGGGACACTTTCCGTCCCATAGGTCATAGCAGCTATGGCCTGAGCACCACCAACTTTACAGATATGCGTTACGCCGGTTTCTTTTGCTGCCCATAATATAGCTGGGTGTAATTTTCCATCCTTTTGAGGTGGTGAACATAAGACAATTTCTTTACAGCCTGCGATCTGCGCCGGGATTGCCAGCATTAAAACAGATGAAAACAAAGGCGCTGTCCCACCGGGCACGTATAAGCCCACTTTTTCTATTGCCCTCGCCTCTCGCCAGCATTCAACACCGGGCATGGTCGTAACAATTTCAGCTACAGGCATCTGAGACCCATGGAATTTGCGAATATTGCTAATGGCAAGCCTGATATCGTTTTTCAGAGTATCAGAGATCTCATTCTCTGCATTTTCCAGCTCTTCTTCGCTACACAAGATCTCATTGACCTCGACTTTATCGAATTTCTTGGTATAAGCCTTTAAAGCCTTATCGCCTTTATCACGAACATCTTTCATGATCTTCTCAACAGAGTTCATGAGCTCCTTTGCATCCATTTGAGGCCTTTGAGAAATCTCATTCCAGAGTTCTTGATTTGGATATTTATAGTATTTCATTTAATTCTCACAGAATCATTTGTTCAATATCTGTTACCAGCAAACTTTCGGCGCCCGCCTTTTTAAGCTGCTCAATAATGTCCCAGAATTTATTGCCCTTAATCACGGAGTGAACCGAAGACCAATCTTTTTCGCCCAAGGGCATAATGGTTGGGCTTTTCATTCCAGGCAGGATTTCACAGATAATATCGAGCTTATCATTCGGTACATTCAACAGAATATATTTGTAATCCTTAGCTGTTTTAACAGAACTGATCCTGAAACAGATCTTATCCAGCAAGGCACGTTTTTCATCTGATATATTTTTATTACAATACAAACTTGCTTCCGAGTATAACAGAGTGTCCACTTCTTTAAGTCCATTGGATATCAATGTGCTTCCGGTACTGACAATATCAAAAATAGCATCTGCCATGCCAATTCCAGGTGCAATTTCAACTGAACCGGAAATAGTGTGAATATCCGCTTTAACACCTTTCTCATCCAGATATTTCTGTAGAATAACCCCAAAAGATGTAGCTATTCTTTTATTTTCCAGAGAACTCAGGTCTGTGTAATCGCTCGATTTGGGAACTGCAATAGATAAACGACATTTTCCATAACCCAGAGGCATAACTTTTTCGAGCTGGACATCTGTTTCGTAAACTACATTATCTCCAACAATGCCAATATCAGCTATACCATCTTCTACACAAGAAGGAATATCATCGTCACGCAAAAAGAGGACGTCAAGAGGAAAATTATAAGAGGAAGTTTTAAGTTTATCCTGACCACTGCCTTTTAAGTGAATACCACATTTTTCCAATAGTTCTATACTTTTGCTTGAGAGTCTTCCTTTTTTTTGGATCGCTAATGTTAACATGTTTCTCCTTTAATTTATAATAGCTAAAAAAAATCCCGACCTGTTTGGAGATCGGGAAAAAATTAATATTACAATACAGGCAACCCGTCTCCTATGGAGAAGTGTGATGATGGTGCATGTACATATTCATTGTCATTTATTACATTCCTTTTAAACCTTGGAATTTAAACATAGAATGCTTCAGGTCAAAGTTTTTTTAATAAAATCTGAATAAATTATGACGATTTTTCGGTAAAAAAGAGTTCTTGCTTGAAAGTTTATCCTTTTTAGGGCTTTTAGGAATAGAAAGATATTGTTCTCGGTATTAAAAGTCTTGTAAAAAAAAAGACCCGCAAAAACGGGTCTCTCTTTTGTTTTTTAAACTCAATTTAGAAAATATACAAACCAAGTGATAATCTAATTAGTCTTGAAAAAGCAGATTCAGTATCTTCTGTCTCTAAAGAGTAGATATCAGTCAAACCGTGTACATAACGAAGCTCAACATCAACCATATCAAGAACTTTAAAGCCACCTGCAAAGCAAAGACCTAAATTTTTAAAATCAAAATTATCTAAATCGATCGCGGGAGCTTCTACACCTTCGTCTATTTCCGGATCACCCAGGGGAATACCGACATTAACGCCAACAGCAATAAATGGATTTATAAGTGCTATGGGTAGATTCAAACGAGCTAAAGCAACAGCATTTAAATAATTTGTACGAATTGTAGTATTTTCAATGACATCACTAGCCCCATCTCCGGCGATAATTTGATCTATTGAGAACCCTTCCATTGAAAACAAACCTTCCAATTGAAGAGCTAATAAATCACTACCAACTACAGCAAAAGCTCCGCCAACAAAACCGGTAATATTATCAAGCTCTTTAAAATTATCGACGTGATCCTGAAAATCAAGACCTTCTGGATTAATGTATGAGTAATTAGCACCCAATTTAATTCCCAAATCAAATTCGGCAAAAGCAAAAGATGCTAATAACACAGACATCAATATAATCGTTAACTTTTTCATCCTATCTCCTTTTTATTAGTTTGAAATACCATTTATTTATTAAAAATAGCATATCCTTTATCATTCAACAAGTTTTTTCTAAAAAATTTTACTTCTTTTTTTAGAATATTTCTTTATAATGATAAACAATAATTCATAAGCACAAGAAAAGGAGGAATTTCCATATTTCGCTTTTATTTATATTTATTTTTAATATATTTGGCTCAGTAAAAAAGAAAATAGCAGGGATAATACATGAAAACGGTCATTCCTTTGATCAATAAAGCTAAAAAGGCTTCTCTCTTCTTGAAGCAGATCGATCGTTCTCGTGTAAAAAAGATATTGAATGATATGGCGGAGTCTTTAGAAAATAATTTAGATATTATTTTAGAGCTAAATACTCATGATATGAAGAATGGTCATGCCATGCATTTATCTCCTATAGCTATGGATCGTTTGTGTATAAAAAAAGAACAAATCTTTAACATAAGTGAAAAAGCAAGGATCTACGCAGAAAACACTGATATTCTTTTGCTCAAAAATGATGAAAATATAGATATTTCGCCGCCTTCCCTCTATGCTGTTATCTATGAATCCCGACCCTATATTTCCGCTGAAGCCGCTATCCAGGCCTTTGCGGCGGGACATGCTATCATTCTTAGAGGTGGCAAAGAAGGTTTTCACACGAATACAGCCATTGTTTCAATTTTGGGGGATGTTTTGGAAAAAAATGGACTTCCTAGAGCATTGATCACCCTTATCCCTACCACAGATAGAGTTGCAATAGCAGAATTGATGACCTTAAAAGACGAGCTTGATTATATTATCCCACGAGGAAGTGAAGGATTGATCACCTATATCCGAAAAAATTCTAAAGTAAAAGTCGCTACTCACCTGGCAAATGTTTATTAGAACCCTTCGCCTAAGTCCCCTTCCAACTGTTTGCAGTTAAAATTTCCCTCTTTCATGTTTATTTTTGCTCAAGCGTGCTGTGCTTATCACTCCCTAGCCCGACCTCCTTACTGCTTATTTTAGTATTTTTAGCTTTCTTATTTCTGAACTCTGTTTTCTTGCTTATGATATCAAGCTTCTTTATATTTAAAGATGAATTATTTATACCAAGATAAAACCATAGCTAAAGCGAGAGCTTTTTCGGACTATTTAAACAAATCCGACTATCAAACTGTTATTGATATTGACGCAACTCGTGATTATGTGGCTAAAATTGACGTTGATGTAGCCGGTAACTATATTGGCAAGATCAATGTATATTATAGCCCTAAGAAAAAGACATATAAACTCACCTGCCAGGAATTAAAAATTGCTTCTTATAATGAAGAGTTTCTCGAAAAATGGCAAGATTTTACACATCAGACGGGGTCTCGATTAAAAAACGGCATTATTTCCGCTTATGTAGATGGCTCCTTTTTAAATAAAGTCATAGGATACGGTGCTGTTATTCTTGATGGAGAAAGTATTCTTTATAAAATATCAGGAAAAATGGATAGCAAATACGAGGAACACCATCAAATTGCCGGAGAATTAAAAGCAGCGCTGGAAAGTGTTTCTTGGGCTAAAAAAAATGGCATTAAAGAGCTAGATATTTATTATGATTATAAAGGCATAGAAATGTGGGCAAGAAAAAAATGGAAAGCGAATAAAGAGCTAACAAAAGCTTATCAGGATTACATGCAAAAACAGAACATTATACTCCATTTTCATAAAGTTGCAGCTCATAGCGGTAATAAATGGAATGAAGTCGCCGATAAACTGGCCAGAGATGGAAGTAAATCATAAAGATGCTCAGGCTTAGGTGTTTAGTTAATTAGAATTTATTTATCAAAATATAAGGAGATTTCCATGAAAAAAGCATTATTGATCGTATTCTCCATTCTGCTTGTACTTTTTATTGGTGTCGCGATTTATATCTCTCCGCTCATGCCAATTATCACAGGTTACGCCGCAAAAGCTATGACCTCCAGCGTTTTTCTATCGGGACGAGCGCAAGAGGATGTTGAAGCAGTGGATCTCAATTTTTCATTTATTAAATACAATAAAAATATAGTGGATATGGAGAAAAAGACCGTTAAATCTCGTTTTCTTTGGTACACAAGTAAGGCAGTATTCGATGAACAATATGGAGCTACCTTAGTCAAGAAATACGATGAAGCCGAGATCCTCGCTCGTCCTATAATAGACTATGAAAGCACAACTGAGCTGGATTACTCTAAACTTTGGCCGGAAGGTGATCAGGTTATAACGCGCATACATAGAAATGTAGATTATGCTGCTTTGAGTCAAGCTTATGAAAACGCCTTTTCAAACGAAATTCCCTACTATGGCACGCGTGCTCTATTGGTCGTTCACGAAGGTGAATTGATTGCAGAGGATTATGCAGAAGGTTTTGATAGTCAGACCAGGTTATTAAGCTGGTCAATAGCTAAAAGTGTTACGAATGCGATGGTCGGTATTCTTGTAAAAGAAGGCAAAGTAGATATTTATGATCCTATTTTAATGACGGCTTGGGAAAATACTGAAAAAGCTAAGATCACATGGAATGATCTTATGCACATGTGCTCTGGTCTTGAATGGGAAGAAAACTACGGTAATGAATCGGATGTTAATGTTATGCTGCATAAAACCGGTGATTTTGGCATTTATACGGCTAATAAAAAAGTAGAAAGCGCGCCTAACGAAGTCTGGGAGTATTCATCGGGTTCTACCAACATTATAAGCTATAAGATCCGGGAGTTGTTTGAAAACGACCTGGACTATTACAATTTTCCCTATGATGAACTTTTCAGCAAGATAAATATTAAATCCGCTGTTTTTGAAACAGATCCATCGGGTACTTTTGTTGGTTCATCATATCTATATGCAACTGCCAGAGATTATGCGCGATTTGGACTACTTTATTTAAATGATGGTGTTTGGCAAAACGAGCGTATTTTACCTGAAGGCTGGGTGGATTATACACGAACACCTGTTGAAGCTTCCGATGGTAAATACGGAGCGTTTTTCTGGACCAATAATTCAAAACAAATGCCGGATGCACCCGCAGACACATATTTTTGTCAAGGATATGATGGCCAATGGATCATGATCGTTCCTTCTAAAGAGCTTGTTGTTGTCCGCCTTGGAGATTCTACCAAGCAAGAATACGATAGAAATATAATGATGAAAGAGATTATGCTGGCCTTTCCCGGATAAAATATATCTATGATAAAGGCGCAGTTATCCTGCGTCTTTATTTATTAACCTCATTAACCCTTTATACATGAACAAAAAATTTAAAGTCCACACACCCTTTGAACCCGCAGGCGATCAGCCCCAAGCAATAAAATCTTTAACTCAAGGTCTGAAGAACGGCGATGCTTTTCAAACTCTTTTAGGAATTACCGGTAGCGGTAAAACCTATACCATGGCAAAAGTTATTGAGCAGGTTCAGCGTCCAACTTTGATCATTTCTCACAATAAAACTTTAGCAGCTCAGTTATACGGAGAATTTAAAAGCTTTTTTCCGGAAAATGCGGTTGAATATTTTATTTCCTATTACGATTACTATCAACCCGAAGCATATATTGCCACCACAGATACCTATATTGAAAAAGATTCCGATATAAATGAAGAAATAGAAAAATTACGTTTGAAAGCAACGACGTCCCTGCTTGGCCGTCGCGATACTATTGTGATCGCTTCTGTATCTTGTATTTTTGGACTTGGCTCACCCAAAGACTATGAAAAGCAGATCATTGTCTTAAGAAAAGGTGAAAGCATCACGCGAAAAGAACTGTTTCAAAAATTGGTTTTCATCCATTATTCAAGAAATGATATTTCCTTTTCACGTTCGACTTTTAGAGTCCGTGGTGATAGTATAGAAATCTATCTTGCCTATGAAGACTCAGCAATAAGATTAGAATTCTGGGGCGACGAGATGGAAAAAATCTCAAGTATTGAGCCCTTAACAGGGAAAGTTATTAAAGAATTGGACTTTGCCGTCATTTACCCGGCGCGTCATTTTATTACAGACGAAGAGAAGGTTAAAATCGCTATTAATAATATCAAAGAAGAATTAAAAGAGCGATTAAACGACTTAAGACAGATGGGCAAACTACTTGAAGCTCAACGACTTGAACAGCGTACTAATTACGATATTGAAATGATACAAGAACTGGGATACTGCTCAGGGATCGAGAACTACAGTCGCCATTTAACTCTGCGCGAAGAAGGCTCGCAACCCTTTACTCTCATGGATTTTTTCCCCGACGATTTTATTACCATCATTGATGAATCGCATGCAACTATTCCCCAGATCCATGCCATGTATAATGGAGACCGCTCGCGTAAAAATGTCTTGGTGGAGCACGGTTTTAGATTACCATCTGCTTTTGATAACAGACCCTTAAAGTTCCATGAATTTGAAGATAAGCTTAATCAGGCAGTCTTTGTCTCTGCAACTCCCAGTGACTACGAGGTAGAAAAGTCCGAAGGTGTCGTTGTAGAGCAAATTATCAGACCTACCGGACTATTAGACCCAAATATTGTTGTTCGTCCCACAGAAGGTCAGATAGACGACCTTATCAACGAAATACAAATACGAGCAAAGAAAAAAGAGCGCGTACTTGTTACGACATTAACTAAACGCGAATCCGAAGATCTCTCTAATTATCTTAAAAACATTAACATAAAAGTACGCTATTTGCACTCAGAGATCGATTCTTTAGAGCGCGTGGTCATTTTACGGGAATTAAGAATGGCTGTATTTGATGTTCTTGTTGGCGTAAACCTTCTGCGTGAAGGCCTAGATCTTCCGGAAGTATCCTTAGTCGCTATTTTAGGTGCCGATAAACAAGGATTCTTACGCTCCGAGCGCTCATTGTTTCAGATCGCCGGTCGTGCATCAAGAAACTCAGAAGGACTTGTGGTTTTTTATGCTGACAAGATCAGTGTTGCTATGAAAAGCGTGATAGATGAGACAAAGCGCAGACGAGAACTCCAGATCGCATACAATAAAGAACGTAATATAGTGCCCAAAAGTATTTATAAAAGTGCGGAAGAGATCAACAAAATTACATCCATAGCTGATATGAAAGCCGTGTATAAGCCCGAAACAAAGGCTGAGAGGACGATGAGATCCTTGGGAAAATTCGAAACTCTGGATATGATTGATACTCTAACTATCCGCATGAAACAAGCAGCAAAAGATCTGGAATTTGAAAAAGCTGCGGCTATGAGAGATGAAATATTGGATTTGAGGAAGAATTTAAAGAAAGCTAAGAGATAAATCCCGAGGCAAAATAAGCGTAAAAACTTAGATTTGATGAAAATATCATTCTTATAAAGTAAAAGAGGCGCAGACTTGTGATAGTTTGAGTTAGTCTGGGTTCCTCTGTATAAATTCATTTTTTCTGCTTATAAAATCCAGTTTTATATATAGTGTGTCTTAAAAAGAATTTTCTAGATATGAGTTTGGATCATTTTATTATTCTCTTCCCTTTGACTTTCTTCCACTCCACGGCTTTACACCCAAGATAACAATCTTGTTAGGCTCCGGCATTTATTGATTTATGCTTAATTATTCGTGGACTCGGGTTCCTAATCTCTTGATAATGTGTTTAAAGGAGAAAATTCTCTCGTATTTTAAGCATATTTAAAAAATCTTATATTTTTTATAACATTTATTGCATTTAGATAATCTTTTATTTACTTTTTGTCTTGTAATTAATATGAATGTTTTATTTGAAATTAGGAGTAAATAATGAAAAAGTTTTTTATGTCTCTTCTATGGGTCCTTCTCTTTGCTGCACTGGGTTTTATGTATTTTACACAGACCTCTTTTGATAGTCGTCTTGTAAAAGTGGGTGAACGAGCAAGTGCAATTGAAGACAAATATCAAGTTTTCACTGATGATCAGCATGATTATGATGTTCGTCTTATTGGTCAAAGAAAACATATAAATCAGAACAGTCAGCGCTTTTTAGCTTTGGAAAAAAACTTAGATGAATTCAAAGACCAACATTCAAGCGATATGTTCTATATCAACACAAGAATTGATTCATTAGGTTCAGTCCTTGAAGCCAACACAGCTCAATTACGTTCACGCACAGATGATGTTGATAAAAAGGTTACAAACCTTCGTCGTACAGTGACTCAGAACAACATTCGTGCAACTCAGCAACTACAGAACTTGGCTCGCGAAATTGAAAAGATCCAAGCTCAAGTAACAGAATTAGACACAACAGCTGTCAGAAAAAAAGTTAGAAAATAAGTTCTAAAGACATCAAACTTAACGCCTCGAACTATCGAGGCGTTTTTTATTCTATAAAAAAATAATATTGTTAATATTCAATCTTCTGAAAAAACTTTATAATTATCAATTGTTAATAATTGCATTTTTCATCACAAAAGCTTATTTTTAAGAGATAAGTAATTAAACGAATAAGACAAGGAATAAGTATGGCTGGACATAGTAAATGGGCAAATATTAAACACCGTAAAGCTGCACAGGATTCTAAGAGAGCAAAGGTGTGGACAAAATTACTCAAAGAAATTACTGTAGCTGCAAGAACATCTGGCGGCGATATTGAGTCTAATCCAAGATTGCGCACAGCTGTTATAGCTGCTCGTGCTGTAAACGTCCCCAATGACACTTTAAACCGTGCTATAAAAAAAGGCACGGGTGAACTCGAGGGTGTTAACTACGAAGAGATCGTCTATGAAGGTTACGGACCTTTTGGTGTGGCCATTATGCTTGAAGTTCTTACCGACAACAAACAACGTACAGTTGCAGAGATCCGTCACTTACTATCAAAACATGGCGGCAATCTTGGTGAAACCGGATCAGTTAACTGGAACTTTACCCGTAAAGGCAATATTATTGTTGATGCTGAAGGTGTAGATGAAGATGAACTCATGATGGAAGCATTAGAAGCCGGTGCTGAAGATATTAGCAATGAAGGTGATAGCTTTACAGTTCTAACAGATCCTAATGCCTTTAATGACGTTCATGAAGCCTTAAAAGAAAACTTTAAAATACTCAATGCAGATATCGAGCAAGTTCCCGGAACTAGCGTTAAGATCGATGATCTCGAAGATGCCAGAAAATATATGAAGCTTTTTGATCTTTTAGATGATCATGAGGACGTACAAAATGCTTGGGATAACTCAGATATTCCTGAAGAAATAATGGAACAGTTAGGGGAATGATCATTCTTGGTATAGATCCGGGCTTAAACAACAGTGGATACGGCATTGTTAAAGTAGATGGCTCTAAGATCCAATTTGTGGCCGCAGGTGAAATATCAACGGCAAAAGCAAATTGCTTCGCAGAAAAACTTGAGATACTCTATACCTCTTGTTGTGAGGTGATAGAGGATCATCAACCGGATGTTTTTGCAATCGAAGAAACATTTACGAATAAAAACCCCAAAACATCCTTAAAACTAGGGCATGCCAGAGGCGCATTAATGCTTGCCGGCCAATTAAAATCCTTACCTGTTTACGAATATCCTGCAACCATAGTAAAAAAAGCTCTTACAGGTGTCGGTTCCGCTTCTAAAGATCAAGTAAAATATATGGTCTTAAAAATGCTTAAACTTCCCGCACTTGGCGGTAAAATGGATGTTAGCGATGCTCTCGCCATTGCAATTACCCATTATAATCAATTGCGTTTTGGCTTATTAAAGAATAAATAAAAGTACTGGAGCGATTTGAGCGTTGTTCTATATTACAGAAAAGCTGCAGACCCTCTCGTACTTTCACAAGAATGATTAAGGATATAATATGATACATTTTCTTGAAGGTAAAATTGAACATAAAGAACCAAACTCTTTAATATTACGAGTTGGTCAGATCGGCTTTGAATGTACTATCACCTTATACACTTATGAAAAATTAGGTCCTGTGGGAAGCCTTTGTAAGATTCTGACCTATCTGCATGTCCGGGAAGATATTCTCCACCTCTATGGCTTTATAGAGCCAAAAGAACGCAAAATGTTCGACAAACTGATCTCGCTTTCTGGCATTGGTCCCAAGCAGGGAATCAATATCCTTTCAGGAATTCGTTATGACCAATTAATGGAAGATATTCTCCAGGGTGATGTTGTAGCTGTAAAAAGAGCTCCCGGAGTTGGAGATAAAACCGCTCGCCGGATTATTCTTGAATTAAAAGATAAGATCAGTGATGAGGAAGTTGGACAAATAGCCGGTTCAATAAAAGGCTCTACCCGATCTCAAGAGATCAATGATGCAATACTGGCCCTGGAAGCTCTGGGTTATAAAAAGAATAAAGTTCAGGCTATTCTGGAAAAGCATATTAAAAAAGACGAGAACTTGAATACTGAAGAAATTATTCGTCGCTTTTTACAGAAAAAATAAACAAGTAAGCTGTGAATACACCTTGCATTTTTCTTGGTATTTTAACAATTTGATAGGATAATTTATGAAATTAAAAGATCTCCTACTTGCAAGTCGCTCTTATCGTCGTTTTAAGCAAACTCCTCTTTTAAGCGAAAAAGATCTCTGCGATCTCATCGAATCAGCACGCCTCTCCCCTTCTGCCCGTAATGATCAAAGCTTAAGATTTATTCTTGTAAACACTAAAGCATCCTGTGAAAAACTTTTCCCTTTTACAGCATGGGCAGGATATCTCAGAGACTGGGACGGACCAAAGGAAAACGAAAGACCCACTTCTTATATTATTATTCTTGGCGATACCTCAGCTTATGGTATTGATGTAGGAATTGCTGCTCAAAGTATTCTGTTAACAGCTGTCGAAAAAGGATTTGGTGGCTGTATTTTAGGATCAATTGAGAGAGCTAAAATAAAAGAAGTTTTTTCAATTGACGAAGAAGATAAAATTGCTCTTTTGATCGCTTTGGGTAAGCCGGATGAAAAAGTTGTCATTGATCTTATGAAGGATAAGGATACAAAATATTATAGAGATAATAATTCTGTTCATCATGTCCCTAAACGAGCTCTCGAAGATCTTATTATAAAGACTCTCTAATTTTTATTTATTGTTATTTTTTTTGTATTTTTGTTGATTTATTGTTGATAGAAACAAATATATTCAGTATAATTGTTGGTACTTAACAACAAAACACGAAGGGAAAAAAACCATGGCCAAAAAGCTTTTTATTCCAGGTCCTGTTGATGTTAGACAGGAAGTGCTGGATGCCTTTGCAACACCGATGATCGGTCACCGTACAAAAGATATTACGGTCCTACAGGAAAGAATTTCTCAGAATCTTCAGAAATTATTTTACACTGACAACACCATCCTTCTCTCTTCATCATCCGGAACCGGTTTGATGGAAGGAGCAGTTCGCTGTTTTACTGCTAAGCGAGCTCTTGTATTTTCCGTGGGTGCTTTTGGTAATCGTTGGGCACAATTGGCAGAGGCCAACGGTGTTCCAGTCGATAAAGTCGAAGTTGAATGGGGAAATCCTACTATGGCTGAAGATGTAGATAAATATCTTTCAACCGGCAAATACGATCTTTTCTGTGTGACTCATAACGAAACGTCAACGGGTGTGATGAATCCCGTGGAAGCCATTTCGGAAGTCAGAAAAAAATATCCGGATGTTATCTGGTGTGTTGATGCTGTTTCATCCATGGGTGGAGTAAAAATTGAAGTGGATAAATTAGGTATTGATGTCTGTATTACTTCCACACAGAAATGTTTGGGATTACCTCCGGGTATGGCAGTTGTTTCCGTTACTGATTCAGCCATTGAAAAAGCTAAAACTATTCCTAATCGTGGTTTTTACTTTGACTATGTGAACTTGCATAAATTTGTCAAAACAAAACCCTACCAATATCCTACAACTCCCAGTATTCCGCACATGTTCGCCCTAGATATGCAATTGCAGTACATTCTAGAAGAAGAAGGTCAGGAAGCTCGTTATGCACGCCACACTGCGATGGCAGAAACAGCTCGCACATGGGCCATTGATAATGGCTTTGAGCTACTTGCGGGCGAAGGCTACCGTTCAAATACGGTCACAACTGTCAAGAACACGCGCGATGTTGATGTTGCTGCCCTTGTAAAAGCTGCAGGTGAAAATGGCTATCTTATGTCTAATGGCTACGGAGCTTTAAAAGGTAAAACCTTCCGCATAGCTCACATGGCAGATCGTAAGCCGGAAGTTTTGCAAGAATATTTGGACATGCTGACATCTAAATTATAATTAATATTATATTCAAAAAAGGCTCTCAATTGAGAGCCTTTTTTGTTTCGATCCAAAATATACTTTCAATGTATATATACGGGCGGGTCGCCTGACCTGCGTATTCAATGTTCGGACACACCCGTCCGACTCTAGAAACAAATATTTATTGATTATATAAAAAGGAAAAGGTACTCTTACTTCTTTCGCAAGGCAAAATATTAAAATCCAATGAAATAAAAAAAGCTCTCGTAAACGAGAGCTTTAATAAGATATAATCTTTTCTTACCAGTTATTACGGGCAGGACGTTCTGTACGAGGACGTGCAAGATTAACTTTTAGATTACGACCATTAAGATCAGCATCATTCAATTCTTCAATTGCTTTTTGTCCTTCGGCATCATTATCCATTTCAATAAACGCAAAACCTTTTGATTTTCCGGTCATTTTGTCCATGATAATGTTTACTTTGCTAACAGTTCCGTGTTCGCCAAAAACATTGCTTAAATCATTTTCTGTAGTCTCGTAACTCAAATTTCCAACATAGATGTTCATATCTATTCCTTTATTGTGCGTTAATTTATTTTCGCTATCATGTAACTTACGCACCTAGTCTGACGACAGCAGGACAACAAAACTTGTAATTTATATAGGGGTGAAATGATCTCGTCTATACAGTATCCTAGGGCAGTATGATAATACCATATATCTCTTATTCCTAATGAATTCTTTTAAATATCTAAAATAGTTTTATTTAGATACTATTTTATACGCAAGAGATTAGCTTATACTCTATGCTCTTGCCAAGATCATTAAGGAAAAGATAGCTTCATCAAGGTTATTACAGACTAGTGTCGGTCAGGTAGATTTATTTAGCAATTATTTTTTGGAGATAGGGTCTACTTCCCAAGCTTAGGAAATTCCTCAACAAAAGCTAAGAAATCTTCATAACTCCCCCGCTCATCCGCCACGATCTCTACATTATACTTATTAAGCAGGTGATCATCAATCAAATATGTTTTGATGCCCAGTTTAGCTGCGATCATATCTTCGAGAGCATCATTGCCGACCATCATACAGTCTTCGGGTGATTTATTGATCGCCGATAATACTTCTCTGTAATATTCCAGATTTGGTTTACAATAATGATTGTTCTCAATGGATGAAATATAGGTAAAATCATCGGGACTTAGTCCTGCCCAGCGAATGCGATGATGATTCGCCTTCATCGGGAAAAGCGGATTGGTCGCCAAGACAAGATTGTAGCCTTTCTCTTGTAAAAGTTTAACTGCTTTGAGCATCGCCTCACTTTGATGCGTGGCTACTTGCGCATTAAGGAACCCTGTATCATAAAACTCGTCGAATCTGGATTGATATATCGCAATGTCACCATCAACCAGCTCAGCAAAGCGTGTAAAAAACACCTCTTCATTCCTGCGATCTTCAAGATTTTTTACCATATACTCCGTGCACTCCATTACATGCTTAGCCAGTACGCGGCCATCAATGAGATCATGAAACATCTTGCCCATTTCATGAAAATACTTTTGGACAAAGGTATCCATGTCCATGGGAAGAACTGTGGCATCGAGGTCGAGAAGAATTGTGTTAAGCATGATAAATTATTCCTTTTGAATTCATTCGTATCATTTAGTGCTGAATTTATTGTTAATGAATTGCAATAAAAAGGCATTTTAAATAATTCAAAGGACTATCCAATCTAATAAGCAGACCAAATAACTTTCTGATTTTCATCGGGACAGGCTCCGCAGAGAAATTATGATGTGGAAAGAGTAATATAAAACGAGACGTGCTAGAGCGCCTCTAAAATGATTATCTATCTTGGTCTATGGTGACAATTTGCGAGCTTAAAGATGAGATCTTATCTAAAAGCAATATTGGGGTCCTTATAAATCATGGATTCGCCCTAGCTTTAGTGAAGGATGCTCACTTGCCTATCCTGCGTAGCTTTGGGTCAATTGATTGCGTGTTGTCGCGATACGTCCCCAACAATATGTGATAAGTAGTTACTTATATTTCATCAAGTAGCTGACATTTCGCTTTTTTATCAAGCTTTTGATGCCGTATTTTTATCTTCTGAGACATGACTGTTTTATTACCTCATGCGTCATAATCTATACCGCTATATTTTCGCTAACATTATTTATGAGTCAAGGCAATTTTTTTCTTTATATTTAATTTATTATCAGTATATTTTATTTAGCATAAAACAAATGAGGAGTCGCTCATGAAAAAGAGCATGATTATTTTCAGTATCTTTATGTTAAGTATTTCCCTCCTTTTTTCTGCAGAATGGAATATGATCTCCAAGATCGTGGCAACAGATCGTAACAATGATGAATACTTTGGCAATGAAGTTGCTATATCAGGAAATTTCGCTATTGTGGGTGCCTATAGAGAAAATCAAAGTATAGATGAAGGAGAAATAATCCATAATGCCGGAGCTGCCTATATTTTCCGCTTTGATGGTTCTGAATGGGTGCAAATGCAAAAATTGGTCGCATCAAATCGGGGAGAAAACTATTACTTTGGATGCAGTGTAGATATCTGTGGTGACTATGCAATTGTGGGCGCTCGTGAAGAAAATGTTGCCGGAGGCCATAAAGAAGGTGCTGCATACATATTTTATTATGACGGTACAAGCTGGGTTCAGGACGATAGAATATATGCCGATGACAGGCACTACGGAGATTATTTCGGTTACAGTGTCGCCATGACTGAAAATCGCTCTGTTATTGGAGCTATTTACCAAGATTATGCTGAGGCAAGCAGTGACAGTTTGGCACAAGCAGGTGCCGCTTATGTGTTTTCTCGCAGTGGTATTGGTTGGAGCCAATCCGCAAAGCTTGTTGCCAAATATAGAAGTGAGGGTGATAATTTTGGTACTTGCCTTGCCATTTCCGGGGCCAACATCGTGGTTGGTGTCCCCCTCGAAGATATGAATGAAGACAGTTTGGATTACAAAATGAATGCCGGAGCTGCTTATGTTTTTAACTATGATGGGTCTCACTGGAGCCGGTCTAAAAAATTACTGGCTTCCGATAGGAATTCTCATGATCAATTTGGCTGCAGCGTGGATATTGATGGGGCGACTATCATTGCCGGTGCTTATATGGAAGGCCATGATGTCGATGGTTTAAATAAAAAAGACAAAACCGGCTCTGCTTACATCTTTGACTACTCCGGATCAGTATGGACCCAAACGCAAAAAATAGTTGCATCCGAACGCTGGGTTTCAGATTTCTTTGGCTATGATGTAGCTATAGAGGATAATCTGCTCATTGTTGGTGCTTATGGAGAAGATCACGATACACTTGCAGAAAATTATATTAAAAATGCCGGTGCGTCCTATGTTTTTAAAAATTGGGGTGGAATATGGTCAGAACAAGAGAAGATCACGACTTATGTCCGTTCTGAAGAAGATCGATTCGGCAATAGTGTTGATATATCTAATGATGTCCTTATTATCGGAGCCGTGGGTGAAGATCATGATGCCAATGACGCGAACACTAAGTATGGTTCGGGATCAGCTTATATCTATTCCACAGGGGTCGGTGGTGTTCTCGAAGCAAATATAGCTGTTCATGCAAATAGTCTTGAAATCCTTAACGGAGACACTACACCTTCATTAATTGATAATACTGATTTTGGAACAGTATACCTTGATTCCGGGTCTGTCACTAAAGCATATTCTATCAGTAATACCGGGACGGGACACTTGTTGATCGATACAATCTATGTTCAAAATAGTTTGGGAGTTAATTTTATTATAAGCACGCCTCCGACCGATTCCCTTGCTCCCGGCGCAAGCGGTATTTTCTCAATTTCTTTTACACCAAGCGATACCTCTTTGTGCACCGGCACCGTCAATATAAAAAGTAACGACCCTCATAAAGGTCTCTTTCTTTTTGCCGTTCAAGCTAAGGGTATGCAGGCAGAGGTTTCTATAGACAATTTATTTATTCCCGAGATTTTTTCCCTATTTCCAGCCTATCCTAATCCCTTTAATCCAAAAACAGTGATCAGAATGCAGTGTGCAGAAAACAGCAGTGTTGAGCTTAATATTTATAATATTCAGGGAGTTTTAATTGAGCAATTATTTGAAGGATATGTTGAACCCGGAAGCTATAAACTGATTTGGGATGCAAGAAGTATGCCATCCGGAATATATATTGTGAGAATGACAGCTGGAAATTTTATTGGCTCGCAAAAGTTAGCTTTGATAAAATAAACTAAACAATACCCCTTGTGTGAAACAAAAATAAATTTCATTAAATTTAAATCCTGAATTCAACAAGTAAGTGCAACTGAAAGTAATTTGTAAAAACAGGCAAGCTGTCGTAAGATGCAACCTGTTTTTGCAACAAAACTTAAGGTGCACAATTGAGAACTTACAAACAGCTT
>Ga0265294_10000879_pt1 | contig 40532 bp, 34 predicted proteins | sample MunlanPumphouse3_FD_192504 | JGI IMG/M metagenome (GOLD analysis project Ga0265294, IMG submission 192504) | Groundwater microbial communities from a municipal landfill in Southern Ontario, Canada - Pumphouse #3 | ecosystem: Environmental > Aquatic > Deep subsurface > Groundwater | place... | reverse complement strand
GATTTCGGTTCAGGTAAATCACATTTTCTCAAGACATTATCATATATTCTGGAAAACCGGGAAGCACGGGGGAAGACTGCACTCGAATTTTTTGAAGAGAAGATTCCTGACACAGGTATATTCACTACCATTGAAAAGTCGGTAAAATCCGGTACAAAGGATATCATCTTATTCAATATCGATTCCAAAGCAGGGAAAACAGGAGAGAGAATTGTTGACATCCTGATGCGGGCCTTCAATGAGAAGAGAGGGTATTTTGGCGATGTCTTCTGGATTGCAGAACTGGAAGAGAGTCTTGAAGATAAGGGTCTGTTTGATTCATTTAAAGAAGAAATCCTCAGGATAAACAGGGACAGCTGGGAAGAAATCCGGGACAGGTATTCCTTTGAACAGGATGACATTGTTGCGGCACTCGACGCCTGTGGGTTTATGAGCAAGGATGCCGCTGAGCGGTTGTTTGAAGCCGACGGGAAGAACTACATTCTAACAGTTGAGAAGTTTGCAAAAAAGGTGGAGAAATACTGCAAATCCAGGGGAAAGAAGCATCAGATTGTATTTCTGATCGATGAAATCGGCCAGTATATTGGCGATAACAGTCAGTTAATGCTTAATCTCCAGACAGTTGCAGAAGAACTGGGGACGATTCTCAAAGGGAAGGCATGGATTGTCGTCACATCCCAGGCAGATATTGAGACTGCACTGAAGGGCATTCAGGAAAAAGGGAAAAAACAGGACTTTTCCAAGATTCAGGCACGGTTTGATACACGCATGAGCCTTTCAAGTGCCAATGTCGATGAGGTCATCAAAAAGAGAATTCTGAAGAAGAAACAGGAGCATGCAGAGATGCTTTCCCTGTATTATGAAGAGAAGAAGATCATCCTCAAGAACCTGATCTCATTCTCACAGGGCAGTGCAGAGATGAAGAACTACCGGACAACTGAGGACTTTGTCGAGGTCTATCCGTTTGTGCCATATCAGTTCAATGTTCTGCAGAAGGTGTTTGAAAGGATTCGGACAACGGGTTTTACAGGGAAACATCTTGCAAAGGGCGAGCGTTCGATGCTGAACGCATACAAGGAATCCGCGGAAAAATACGGTGATTCCTGTATTGGAACACTGATCCCGTTCTACTCGTTCTATGATACCATCGAGAGTTTCCTTGATCCGATTATTATAAAGACTGTCCGGCAGGCAGATGATAATGAGAACCTGCAGGAATTCGACTGCCAGATCATTAAAACCCTGTTTATGATCCGGCATGTCAAGGAATTCCAGCCCAATCTGGACAATATCGTTGTTCTCTCACTGATTGATATTGATGAAGATAAGTTAGCACTCAGGGAGAAGGTTGCTGCCTCTTTAAACAGGCTGGAACGAGAGACACTGATCAGCAAATCCGGTGATAATTTCCATTTCCTGACAAACGAGGAGCAGGAGATAAACCGCGAGATCAAAGCGATTGATATTGACGGGCAAAGGATTGTGGAGGAGATCTATAACCAGGTGTTTACCTCCAACACCATCTGCCAGAAGTCATATGGTGAACACAAGTTCAGCAAGGCGGTTGATGATAAACTGACATCTGCCTCCGGTGCTGACCTGACCATCAGGTTTGTAACACCGCTCTCTGATGAATATGTGCGGGGCAGTGGGCAGCATTCACTGGATGGTGCAAATCTGAGTAATATTGACTCAAAGGATACACTGCTCTTTGTCATGCCAGATGACAATTCATTTGTATCACAGATTGAGTCCTATCTCCAGATTGAAAAATACCTGAAGCAGAACACGTCAGACCAAAATGACGATATCATGCAGAAGGTGCTGTTCGATAAGCGCCAGGAGTCTCAGAAACTGAAGGAATCGTCAGTGAGGGGTATCTATGAAGGGGTGAAGTATGCCAGAATATTCATCGATGGTATTGAAGCCTCTGACATTGAATCCGGAAATCCAAAAGACCGGATCAGGAAGGGATATGAGAAGCTCATTTCGAATGTGTATAACAAATCACATTATGTTACCCGTGAATTTGAGTCTGAAACTGATATTATCCGACTCCTGAAGTCTGATGACCTTGAACGCTTTGGGTGTGGAAAATCGGAGACAAATGCCCTTGCACTCGATGAAATGCTCAATTACATTCTTGTGAAAAATGAGAGGAAACAGACTGTCCTGTTGAGTAACGTCAGGGACAAGTTCATGACAAAGCCTTATGGCTGGAAGAGCATGACCATTTCCGGTCTCATTGCAACGCTTTTTGTTGGTGAAGATATTAAGCTGCGCTACCAGAAGACCTATCTCACCCTCAACCCTGAGGAAGTGACCAAGTACCTGACCCGAAAAGAGCATTTTGATAAGGTCATTATTGAAGACAGAAAGAAGACTGATGCTGAAAGTCTCCATAATGTGAAAGCGGTATTACGGGACGTCTATGATAAAATCGAGATTCCCGAGAAGGAAAATGATCTTTTTGAATTAACCCAGAAGGTTTTCTCTGACGAGAAAACGGATCTCTCAGGTATACTGGGGCAGTATTCTGCTGAACAGAGATACCCAGGCAAACCGGAGATTGAGGCGTACATTTCATTCCTCAAGGATATTTCCGGCATCACTGATCCTTCTGCCTTGTTAGAGAAGGTTTCAGATGAGATGGAAGAACTGGACAGGCTTCATACAGAAGCTCTGCCTGCGATACGGTTCTTTGAAGGGCCACAGCATGAGATTTTCAAGCGCATTCTGGAAAAAACAGGCGATTATTCGAGGAATGCTCAGTTTTTAAATGAAGATGCGAAAAAGAGTCTTTCAGAAATAGATGGCATTCTTTCATCAGATAAGCCCTATTCAGAGATAAAAAGACTCGGACAGCTTGAAAGCATCATTGAAGCATCTCTTGCAGATTCACTTTCCATTCTGAAAGATGAGTATCAGGAGACAGTTGAATCCCGTAAAAACGATTTAAAGAGAGATTTTTCCTATTCTCAGGATTCATCAAAGGATATCTGGGGACCTGTGGAAGAAATATTTGGTTATACCCTGAAGAAAGTCAATTCTTCAAAGGATTGTTCATTTATAAAACTGAAGATAGGTGGTCTCCCGGATTTATACAAAGATACATACCAAACAATTGAATCGAAAAAACAACAGAAACCGGAGAAAAAATCAGATGGTGAAGGCCCTGCACCAATTTCACCATTAGAATTTCCGGTAGAATTTCCGGTAGAATTTCCGGTAGAATTTCCGGTAGAATTTATCGAGGCTACCAAAGTTTTTGCTACGAGTAAAACAATTAAGAATACTGCGGATCTCGATGAATATCTCTCAAAAATCCGAAGTAAATTAGAGGATATTCTGAAGGACAGAAGGATTAAGGTGATCTGAATATGGAAACCGCGAAGATCCAGACATTTTCTGATTCCCTCAGGAAGAATCTCTTCTCAGAGACACAGAAGCGTGCGGCATATTATGGGATTTTTCCTGACAGAACTGATGAGGTTGAACAGGAGCATCTGGATTCAATTATTATCGGCGGGAAGGTCTTTAATAAAAATATCAAAAAGCAACGGGAAGCCCTGATCGCAGAGATCAAAACAAAGGGCTATCTCCAGGTGATTGAGGAGGTCACCTATACCTGGTTTAACCGGTTTGTTGCGCTCCGCTTTATGGAGGCAAACGGTTACATGCCAGTGCGGATCTTTTCTTCCAGAGATGAAGGGAAACATGAACCAGATATCCTGACCGATGCCCTCTCTCTCAGATTTTTTCAGATTGACCGGGACTATGTGCTTGACCTGAAGTCCGAAGGAAAGAATGAGGAACTGTATCGCTATCTTATCTTCCGGCTCTGCAATTTTCTGCATGAGACAATGCCGTTTATGTTCGAGGAAATTGCGGACTACACTGAGCTGCTCTTTCCTGAGCGTCTGCTGCATACAGAATCCCTCATCCGTGATCTGAATGAGATCATAAGTGAGGATGACTGGAAGGAGGTTGAGATTCTTGGCTGGATGTACCAGGACTACATCGCCGAGAAGAAAGACCAACTGATGAAGGCCAAAAAGGCATATGCAGCAAATCAGATCCCTGCGGTAACACAGCTCTTCACGCCGAAGTGGATTGTGCAGTATCTGGTGGAAAACTCCCTCGGCCGTCTCTGGATGCTGAACCGTCCGTCGTCCACACTCCATGAACAGATGGACTACTATATTCAGCCAGAGGAGACAGAGACTGACTTTCTCCACATCTCTTCTCCAGAGGAGATTCGCATCTGTGATCCGGCCTGCGGGTCAGGACATATGCTCGTGTATGCATTTGATCTGCTGTATGCCATCTATGCAGAGGAGGGATACCTGGATTCAGAGATCCCTGAGACAATCCTGCGAAACAATCTGTATGGTATTGAGATTGACCGGCGTGCAGGAAATCTCGCGGCCTTTGCGCTCGTGATGAAGGCACGGAAGAGGAACCGGAAATTCTTTGAACACCCCGTGCAGCCCCATATCTGTGTGCTGGAGAATATTGCGTTCGATGACGGTGAACTCGAAGCATATATGGCAGCGGTGGGGACGAATCTCTTCTCCTCCGGCCTGAAGGAGACGCTTCTTGCATTTGCGGAGGCTGACAATTTTGGCTCTCTCATCCGGCCCGCGGCAGGGAAAGAACTCTCAGATGTCCGGCGGATGCTTGAAGAGAAGAACCTTTCTGAGAACCTCACGCTCTTTACCACCCACCAGAAGGTCAAAAAGGCACTGGAGCAGGCTGACTACCTGAGCCCGAAGTATCATGTGGTTGTGGCGAACCCGCCGTATATGGGAACTAAGGGGATGAATGCCGACCTCAAAAAGTTTGCAAAGGATCAGTACCCAAACAGCAAATCGGATCTCTTTGCGATGTTTATTGAACGCGGATTTGATTTACTGGTTGAAAAGGGCTATAGTGCAATGGTCACGATGCAGAGCTGGATGTTCCTCTCTTCATATGAGAAATTACGAGGAAAACTTCTCGATGAAGTTACGATTGAATGCATGGTGCATATGGCCAACATGGTAATGGGAATCGCGTTCGGCACGGCAGCGACAGTCTGGACCAAATCTTACCGGGAAGGGTATAAGGGTGCATTTTGCTTCGTGGAATACGAGGATATTGGTTCTGATGGAAAACCAGTATCCTTCCCTCCATATAATGAGAGGAATAAGGGTGCTGGGCTTCGGGAGGCTGATGTAACTTCAAAGAATTCCCTCTCTTCTCAAAAGGGATTTTGATGAATCTTCCAGCCGTTCAGATTGGCTCTCCGATACGGAGTTATCTCTATGACAACCGGACGGAGATAGAATCCCCCGGAATCCTTATTTTCTGCATAAATATAGAGGATATGCTTCAGGGTGTCTCAGAGGTGCGAAACCATGTGATTGCCCGTGTGTTCAGGGAACTTGATCTTATAGAACAATGGGGCAGTGGTGTTCGCCGTATGTTCAGGGAGCCTGTTCAGCAGTTGTTGTCTGTACTTGCTGATGGGGATAAATCCTCAGGTACGTTACGCACGATCCTGAAACTAAAACACCGGCCGACGTTCAGGGCAAATTATCTCCGTCCTGCGCTGGATGCAGGCCTGATTGATATGACAATTACAGATAAACCAATGAGCAGCAGGCAGAAATACCGCCTTACAGAGGGAGGACGGGCCGTCAGCGCTGGGAGCGAGGGAAAACGTTCCACAAAAAAGGAGGAGGATGTGCAATGATACGAGAGAACGGGAATGCGAGGATGCAATTGGTGGATGAAACGAATGAATTCGGGGCCGGTGTGTCCGGTCTTTCAGGAGGGATATGGATATGAGCGGGGGTTCATCCACAAATAACCCGGTGCCGAATTTTTACCGGGCGTCGGCGGATGATTTTAAGAAGATTCCGGGGAGCCCGATTGCGTATTGGGTGAGCGAAAAAGTAAACGAAATATTTGCGAATTACAAACCTGTTTCTTATTTTGCTGAGGGTAAAGAAGGGTTAAAAACTGGCAATAATGATTTATATCTTCGTTATTGGTACGAAATTAATTCAGCAATGAATGGAAATTGGGTTTATATTGTTAAAGGGGGATCTTTTCGTAAATGGTATGGGAATAAAGAATATGTGGTATATTGGAAAGGGAATGGAAAAAAATTATCCGAAGTAGAGAACTCAAACATTCCAAATAGAAAATATTTATTCAAAAAATATTTGACTTGGTCAAATCTGTCATCTTCATGTTTTTCAATGAGATTTGTTAGTGATGATTGCCTTTTTGAAACAAAAAGCTCCGCGCTATTTTTTACTGAAAATATTGAAATTAATGAATTGCTTGCATATTTTAATTCTAAAGTAGCTAGCAATATCCTAGGAATGCTTGCGCCCACACTTGATTTCAAAATAGGTCCTGTAACAAGTATCCCCTATAATATAATTTGTAATTCCTCAATAATTGAAAACACAAATGAAGCTATTTCATTATCTAAATCCGACTGGGACTCCTACGAAACCTCCTGGGACTTCACAACCCTCCCCCTCCTCCGGCCTGAATATCGCGGCCACACACTCGAAGAGACCTACGCCACCCTCCGCACCCACTGGCGGGAGACAACCCTCAAGATGCAGCGCCTCGAGGAGGAGAACAACCGGATCTTCATCGAGGCATATGGTCTCGAAGAAGAACTCACGCCGGACGTCCCGCTCTCAGAGATCACGCTGACCTGCAACCCGCACTACCGCTACAACAGGAATAAAACCGAGGAAGAACTCGATGCATTGCTCCTGACCGACACCGTAAAGGAGTTCATCTCCTACGCGGTCGGCTGCATGTTCGGGCGGTACTCCCCTGACACGCCGGGCCTGGTGCTTGCGAATCAGGGGGAGGGCATGGCTGATTTCTCAGCAAAAGTGCCGAACCCCTCCTTCCTGCCTGATGACGACAACATCATCCCGATTCTTGATGACGAGTACTTCACCGACGATATCGTGACCAGATTCAGGGAGTTCCTGAAGGTGACCTTCGGGAATGAGACCCTGGCAGAGAACCTAGCCTTCATTGCAAAAGCACTCTCCGGCAAAAGCAGCGGCTCGCCTGAGAACGTTATCAGGAATTACTTCCTCAAACAGTTCTACAAGGATCACCTGAAGATGTACAAGAAACGGCCAATCTACTGGTTCTTCTCATCCGGGAAGAAGCAGGGGTTCAATGCCCTCATCTACATGCATCGTTATGACAAATCCACGCTTGCGAAGATGCGGACCGATTATCTCCTTGAACTCGAGTCCAGACTCGATGCCGCAATCAGCATACTCTCTGATGACGCTCCAAAGAACAAAAAGCGGATCACAAAACTCAGGAGCCAGATTGACGAAATAAAGACCTATGACGAACTCCTGAACAACAAGGCCCTCTCACTCATAGAAATTGACCTCGATGACGGGGTCGTCGTCAATTATGCGAAATTTGAAGGACTGGTGAAGAAGATATGAGTGCACACCCATCAAAAATACCACACACCAGGAAGGAACAATGACCATATTCAGCCAGGAAAAGACCACTGCTGCAATCCTTGAAAAATTCAGCTTGCTCTCAGACTATGAGAAGAGAAAGATCGTCTTCTGGTATGACCGGGACCAGACCGCAGAAGAAGAGGATCTCGCCAGCATCCGCACCGCCCTGCAGCAACACGGCATAAAGATGCATCTCTTAAAGAACAACTTCTTTGAGACAAAAAAACTCCTCGAACACGATGACACAGAATCCCATTACCTGATCTACTCACCAGAGGCAGAACGGCCATACGAGGAGAACTGGCTCCTTGACATCCAGCTCTATTCTGGACGGTTTGAGACCAGCTGGATATCTGACCTGAAAACAGAGATCGGGATTGACAGCTATGACCTGGATTCCTTCCTTGAAACGCACCAGAAGTTCTTCGCAAACAAAGTCCGTGTCGCTGCCTTTAAAAAACTCTACCAGAACACCTGGAAGGAAGACGATCTTCTCCTTGGCATTTTTGCTGTCCTCACCAGTTCATCCGTCGTTGACGAAAAACAGATTTTACGGAATCTCTTGATGAACTCATTAACCGAAGAGGAGAACACCATCTGGGAGGACATCGTCCGCTACAACCTTGCAGACGCCTTCTGGGAGATGGCAGGCAGGCAGTTTGGGTATTACACCAAATATCCAACCCTCAAAAAACTCTTTCTGAGCTTTATAATCACCCACATCGACCGTAACGCAGAACTCTCCCTTGGCACACTTAAGCAGTATGTGAACAGGAGACGGCAGAGCAATGAATGTGAAATCTTCATCTCAGGATGGATGGACAATACAAAGGACGCATCGATGTTCGATGACTATTGCAATGACCTGTTCCATGAAGATGACAATAACCTCGAAAAAATACTAACATCCATCCTCACCAAATCCCGGGTTGAATGTTACCTCGAGGTCGAATGTCCGGAGATCGTTGACAAAAGTGTCATCCGCTCAATCGTCAGCACCATAACAGAAGGGGGCAGTGACTATGAGAAATATCTCACCTGGATAGATGCCCGGAAGACAAAACACTGTTATCCAAAATTTGTTAACATCTATCTGGCCCTGAGATATGCAATCGAGCTCATCCGCCTCTCAGAAGAGACCGAAGAGCAGGGTATCCGCGAGGAGAGCATGAACGGACTCTTCAGCGCATATAGAGATACCTACTACCTGCTTGATTTCTACTACCGGAAATTCTACTTTCACTACGACAAAGACAGTGACAAAGATATCCTCAAAAATAATATTCAGGAAATCGTCGAACGGGAATACCACCGGATAAATGAGAAAATCATGATGAGATGGAGTGATTTAATCGAATCCGGGGCAGGTGGGAGATGGGGTGTCGAACTCATTGATAATGAGAGTGATTTCTTCAACACCCATGTCGCAAAGATCATCCACCGCAATGACCGCGACAAAGTGGCCGTCATCATCTCAGACGCCATGCGCTATGAGGTCGCCGCCGAACTCAGAGACGTCCTGAACACGAGCACCAACGGCACCATTGAGATAAGCACCATGACAGGCTGCCTCCCATCCTACACGCGGCTTGGCATGGCATCACTCCTCCCTCATACGAACCTGGAATACCATAATGATCACGTCATAGTCGATGGCACAGACGCTGACGGTCTCGCGAACCGGGAAAAAATACTCCGCACAGAAGAAGAGGAATCCATCGTATTCAACTTCAATGATCTGCGAAATCTCAAAACAGAAGAGGCACGGGAACTCCTGAAAGGAAAGAAAATTGTCTATATCTACCACAACCGGATTGATGAAACCGGGGACAACCACTCGTCTCAGGACAGTGTATTTGCAGCAGCAGACGATGCAATCCATGAAATTGACGAGATGATCAACCGTCTCAGCCGGTCATTAAACATCAGTAACATCTTCATTACCGCAGATCACGGCTTCCTGTATACCCGTGATGCACTTGAGAGTGCCGACCTTGTGGAGATGGATGGGTTTGACAGGGAACAGATTCTCATATCAAACAAACGGTTTATCATCAGCAGTGAAAAGACAGAGCTTCCCAATACCCACCGGTTTGATATGGAATTATCATCAGATTCCCAGAAACCGCTCTTCATCTACACCCCATATGCAGACCTCCGGTTCCGGCTGAAAGGAGGAGGACGGAATTTTGTGCATGGTGGTGCAGCCCTGCAGGAGATCGTGATTCCTGTTCTTTACTATAACCATAATAAATCAGTCTCAGCCCTCGACAAAAAAGGGATTGAACACGGCACAGTCGGCATAACAGTCATTGAGCAGCTCAAAAAGATCACCAGCAATCCCTTTAAATTACGGCTTCTCCAGACTGAAAATGTCACCGACAAACGCATACCCCTCACCTGCAAAATTGCGTTATATGATACCGCCGGAACAAGAGTCAGTGATGAAAAAACTGTCATCGCAGACAAAACATCCGACGAACCAAATGAGAGGATACTGGATGTGATGCTGACCCTGGGCGGCAATGTGAAAAATGGCATATATCTTCTCAAAGCATTCAACGACGATCCAAAAGTACTATGCCGGGATCTCTTTGAGATCCCGGTTGAAGTTGATATTTTGATAACCGATGATTTTTAAATGGAGCATAATAGATGACAGACCTGGTACCAATCGCACAAACAGACGAAAAACTCAATACATTATTCCCCGGAAGGGTTGTCCGAAAAGACCTGACCAAGAAACTGAGGGACAATGATAATGTCCCTGTCTATGTACTGGAATACCTCCTGGGATCAAACTGTGCCACAGACGACGAAGACCTCATTGCAGCGGGAGTGGAGAGGGTAAAGAAGATTTTGGCTGACAATTACGTCCGTCCGGATCAGGCAGAACTAATCAAATCAAGAATCCGGGAGACTGGCTACTACACCATCATCGATAAACTGACAGTCCGGCTCAATGAAAGACGGGATATCTATGAAGCTGAATTCTCATCCCTTGGGATCCGGGGAATAGAGACCGAGCCTGACACTGTCAAAAAATATGACAAACTCCTTGGCGGCGGCATCTGGTGCATTGTGAAGATGGAGTATTCCACCGAATCCTCCAGTTCCCCGTTCATCATCTCCAGCCTGAAACCTATTCAGATTCCCAGTATGGATGTCAACGAATTAATCGACCGCCGCAAAGAGTTCACGAAGGATGAATGGATTGACATTCTCTTACGGACCATCGGCATGGAGCCGACACGACTTGAATATCCGGTGAAATGGCATCTTCTGGAGAGACTTGTCCCTCTCATCGAAAACAATTACAATATGTGCGAACTCGGCCCCCGGAGCACAGGAAAATCTCACGTATACAAAGAAATATCACCCAATTCCATTCTCATCTCCGGAGGGCAGACCACGGTTGCCAATCTCTTCTACAATCTCAGTTCCCGGCAGGTTGGTCTTGTCGGATTATGGGATGTCGTTGCCTTTGATGAGGTTGCAGGCATCCGGTTCAAGGACAAAGACGGCATCCAGATCCTGAAGGATTACATGGCGTCCGGTTCCTTTGCCAGAGGAAAGGACCAGATCAATGCGAATGCCTCCATTGTATTTATCGGCAATGTAAACCAGAGCATCTCATCGCTTTTGAAAACAGCTCATCTCTTTGCACCATTCCCGGATGCAATGAGCAATGACAGCGCTTTCTTTGACCGGATTCATTACTATCTCCCTGGATGGGAGATCCCAAAATTCAGGCCAGAACACTTCACCGACGGATATGGGTTTATCGTTGATTATCTTGCAGAATTCCTCCGGGAGATGCGAAAGAGATCCTTTAGTGACCAGATCAGCAAACACTTCCGGCTCGGAAATAATCTCAATCAGAGAGATGTCATTGCAGTGAAAAAGACCTATTCCGGCCTCATGAAACTGATCTATCCTGATGGCAATATCACCAAAGAAGAATCCTGTGAGATACTCGAATACGCCCTCGCCGGAAGACGGCGGGTCAAGGAGCAATTAAAGAAGATTGGCGGTATCGAGTTCTATGATGTCAATTTCTCCTATTATGATATAGAGGATAATTCTGAACACTTTGTCACTGTCCTGGAGAGCGGAGGGAGCAAAATAATACCAGAAGGCATGGGCAAACCCGGTCAGGTATTTTCCGTGAACAAGACAGATGACGGAAAGATCGGAGTTTACAAGATAGAACTTCAGGTCGTGGCCGGTTCCGGGAAATATGGCAAATCAGGTCTTGGTTCCCGTTCAAATTCCAAAGAAGCGGTTGAAACTGCATTTAATTATTTCAAGGCAAATGCAAAGTCCGTGAGCCAGAGCATCTCTACAAAGGAGAAGGACTATCAGTTGCATGTGCAGGATCTGACTGGTGCAGGAATGACAGATGAACTTGCATTGCCGGCGTTTGTCAGTCTCTGTTCCGGGGCACTCGATAAACCAGTTCAGGAGCAGATTGCTCTCCTTGGGACGTTTACCATCGGCGGTTCGGTGAGCAGCATTGACAATCTCTCTGATCTCCTGCAGGTATGCCTGGATGCCGGTGCAAAGAAGGTCTTGATACCAATCTCTTCTGCCGGAAAGATATCAACAGTTCCACCGGATTTGTTCAGTAAATTCCAGATATCATTCTATGAAGATCCGGTCGATGCTGTTTATAAGTCGTTGGTGTTGTGACTGAGAATAATATTTCTTTTTGGGCTCTGTAGAGATCCTGCCAGGGCCTGGAGTTAAATCATAGATTTAACAGGGTTTCATTATAAGGCGGTCGGGAGTGGAACGGGCTTAAGAATACCTGAGGCCTATGGCAAACAGAAGACCCCAGGTCTGGAGTCAGTCCCTTAATCTGGAAACTAACATATTATCCTTTCCAGACTGTTATCCCGTGTTGGACGAGTGGCTTAATCCCCTATTGTCAGAGGATATCTACAGAGCCAGAAAAACCTGTCCTTCACAAGATACCTGAATCATTCTTTGATCTTAATGATATACGCAAGATCAAAGGAACCAGAATCCGTTATCATATCCGCATCAGTAGTTACCAGATAGGTTGTGCTCTTCGTTCTGATGGAACTGTCGTATTTTGCCGGGTAAAAAGCCGGGAAGAAATCTATTCTGTCTTCCCATAATCATGAGGGCGACATCCAGGGCGCCGCCAACCACATACATGAAAAACTGCTGAAACTCAGGGGCCTGATGTACACAAGGGTAGCCGCGAAGATCGCCGAACGCCGGCACGCCCTCTTGCAGGAGTTTGCCGACGCTCTGGAGGAGGAGATGGGGGGCGGCCAGGATCTTCCCTGAGCAGTCATTCTAATGAGTCAGGAAGATGATTGATGAAATCGTGACTGCTCCCCCGACTGAAGTGGGGGGGCCATCTGCCTGTTTTCTTGATAAAGGAGTTGATTTTTAAACAAGAATCGTTAGGAGTGTCATGAAAAACCGGGTTGTCTATATATGTGAGACTGCTGGCTGGACAGGTTTTTGATACGTATTCTCTTCCTGTGCAAGAGAGGAATAGATCTCAGTGACTCCTTCCATCACCCTGAAACCTTTGCTTGTGATCATATAATCCCCCCTATCATGTTGCTGGATTATCATTCCGCCATCTGAAAGCTTCTGAAGATGGAACAACAGGTTACCTCCGCGAAGGCCTGTAAGTTTGGAAAGAAGAGAAAAACTCATTGACTGGCCTGAGACCGCTTTTAGTATATCTAACCGTTTGGGATGACAGAGAGGTTCGAGTATGCCATCAATCACAGACTTTGTCGGTATATGTGATATGACCTGTTTTGTATCCTTATTTGTTTCATATATCCTCAAAGACTGCATTAAACTGACCTGTTTTTCAAAAAGATCTGAAACTTCAGAGAAGCAGATGTCACACTTATCATAGGGCATATCTTTCCTTAGATTTTTTATATCGACACGTTTTTTATCAATAGATTCACCATCTACTGAAGTCTGCCTGATGAGGGATGCATTTTTATGTAACATATCTGTGAAAACAGCCCTGCATTGTTCAAGGCGGTCACATTTTTTGACCATGTTCTTTGAAAGTCCGATCTCTGTATCTGCAATAAGATGTTTTTCCAGGACATCAGAATAATCACTTCTGACAAAGGCCAGAATGGATTCCAGATGCTCCCTATTGGAATCTTCTATAAAAGTCCTTATATCCCTGTGGATTTCATCAAGTTTGATTCTGATATCGCCGATCTCAGAATCAGAATTTTCATTCATAATAGGGAATTCATCTGCATCTCCAATAATGGTATCTGCCAAGACCTTAAAAGTCATTTGAGTTACCCAAGTGCATCAAGTATAGTGCAGTGCCGATTAAGTATATCTCAATGACTGATCAATCATGTATTGTGGTTCAATGTCTCCAGATGGCATTCAATCATGAAGGAGAAAAATATGAGCATAAAAGAAGATATCCATTCCCAGATCGAAGGCGCACTTGCAAACGCAACGTTCCCGATAAAAACACCTGGAGAACTAATTGCAGCAATGCCTGATGGTGCAGATACAAAATGTAAGTCAGGGGATTTCGAAGTTACTGCAGGAGAGGCAGGAGCACTTCTCACCGCAGAGGACTTTCCGTTCAAGAGTGCAAAACAGGTTGCAGACACCCTCGTTGAGAAGGCAGGAATCTGAATTCCCATTTTTTAACCATTCATATAATTTATAGAGCCTGAAACCAGTCTTGCCCTGACAGCAGATATTCCCTGAAGAGCGCTATCGCTTTTCTTGTCCCCTCCCTCGCCCTCTGACTGTCCTGGTAGCCCATGGTGACTGTCATCTGCCCCCTGAATGTGCTGGTGACAAAACAGGTGGAGGGCATGCAGCACCCGGGGTAGCAGAGATAGGCATCTCTGAGGCCCTCAGTATCAGGGAGGTTTACGGGGCCGGGGTTCGAGACAAAGACATCTGCAAGACCTGACTTCTGAAGGGCCGCCATCTCCTCCACCATCTCATGAACATGTCTGCCCTCAGGGTCAGAGGCCATGTCCATTCTGACCTGTTCACTGATGCCGATGGAATTTGCCTTCAGGCGTTTCGTCGCCCTGATTACCCTTGGGAGAATCTCATCCATCCCCTCCCCTGCCCTGCGATCAAGAGTAATACAGACATTGGCGGCCTGGTTGCTCATCACCCGCGATCCGTCCTTCAGGTACCGGCGCAGGTTGACAGGGAAGAAGATGTCAACAGGCCCCATATGGCCTGTGAGGTCACTCATTGAGAGGAAGTAGGCCCCGATCACAGCATCATTGATGGTGCCCCCCAGAGCTTTCGCACGGGTTTTTATTGCCTCCAGACCCCCGGGACTGATACATTCGCGGTGATAATCAGAGGGCTCAGAGGAAGTGCCGAATGGGTCAGGCCACATGGGGTTGATCACCTTCATGTCCTGAGGCAGGGCCGTTCCTTCTGGTTCCAGTTCCCTGGTCCAGAGGGTGTCACGTTCAGGGATCCCCCCATCTGCAGGAGGGATGCTGCCTGGATTCTGGTATGCCTGCAAGAGCTGGGACATGAGAGTCTGCAGACCAGAGGCATCAGCGGCGGCATGGGCCAGGTTGATGACGATCACATCACCAGATGGTCTCCGCAGCAGGCGTACCTGAAACTGCAGCGGCCCATATGGATCGACAGGCCCCGCGACATGGGAATGGTAGTTCTCAGGGCATTCCTCCACCTCCACAGGAGGGACGCGGACGCCATCGACCAGTTCCCAGACTGCTGGATCTCCCCGCCTAAGCCGGCTGTGAAGAACAGGGTGGGCCATGAGACATGCCTGAGCGGCCTCCTGAAGAGCAGAGGGGTCAAGGCTTCTGTCAAACTCCATCACTCCGCACAGGGTGGCATCCCCCATGAGCCTGATGGAATCAGTAAAAAGGTCGAGTGACGAGGCCTCGCAGGTGTACATGCTCAAATATGAAATATCTGGATTTATATAATCGCACCAAAGGGCAGCATCTCAGATCTTACAGAATAGTCCTCAGGGATCAGGATCTGATCGCCGGGTTGGGAAGACATTTTCAGGTTTTTCCTGAAAACCACAAAATAAATTATTTATTTTCAGAATATCCAGGTTATAAATATGGGTGCTATTTAATTGTCCGCGAAAAAGTTCTCTGTAATCCTTGTTGCATTCTGTTGTATTCTCTTTGCAGGGTGTTCTGGATCGAGTGATTCATCTTCCACCCCTGAAAGTACTACTCCTGTTCCCACTCTGGATCCTCAACCATCAGAGACTGTTGCGGACAACACAGATCTCGTAACTGCCGGACCAGATGAAACCCTGACTATCAGGAACTGGCAGGTAAATGCTCAGATCTCAGTAGATGAGGTCATCAGGGGCAGTCGTGCAGATACCATTATTGCTGAAAGTAATGCTGAAAGTGATATATTCAGTTCTGAACCAGTTCCGGGATATGAGTATCTGATGGTCAATATCAATATAAAAAATACTGATGATTGTTCCTTATGCGTAAGTCCGTACTTTGATTTCCCGGTTTATGTGTCAGGGGCCGGTTATAATCAGGAATTGGTTGAGCCCGAAGGGTATCAGGTTCTGGAACCAACAGATCTCCTTCCGGACAGAGAAATAAACGGATGGATTGTCTATATGGTTCCGGTCGGGGAAAGTGCCGAATTAGCATATGAACCTCTCCTACTGGGTGAGCCTCTGGGCCTGATCCGTCTGAGCTGATCTCTGAATCTTCCGAATGGAACCAGATAAAATCTTTTTATCTGGCAATTTTTTTTATATCTTTCGTGAGGCCCTCATAGCTGAAAGGAAAAAATCCCTTCACTGATGATTTCTGCTCTCATCAATTAATTCGGTCAACATTTCCCGCAATTTCTGAACCTGCTTTTCGTCAAGCCCGTCAACAACTGACCTGCATGTAACAAGAAAACGGGGCGCCCGTTTTGAAAGGGTAGCGGAAAAGGTCTCAGAAACACTCCTGGTGGTATAATACTGCGTTTCCACACGTGCCCGACGGGCTTTTTCGAGCATCCCGCACTCATCGGGTGTGACTGCTCCTCCGACTGAGGGGGAGATAGGTACAGATCTCCCGAATGTAGTATTCGCGGTCATACCCATTGGAAAATAAGGTGAGTACTGCGAGTCCATTATCATTGATGTCTAATTTTTTAGACATATGTCTAATTCACTATACGATCAGATTAAACTGTTTTTGTTTTTCAGATGTCACGTACCTGTAATATGCATCTGCCCCTCAGACCCGTCCAGGTAACTACTCCCCTGACTGAAGTCGGGGGCATCCAGGGGTTTTCTGCTGTTTTTATATGAAAACAGGCCTCCGGATTGCAACAGATTTTATCCTGTGGTATCGGATTATGTACACTTATGTCCAGTACAAGTATCATATCATCAGAGCTCTGGCTGCGTATCGAAGAGAAACTGGCTCTGTTCCATTCGATGCCACCCCTTCAGGCGGATGCGATACAGAAACGGGATGAAAAGCTGAAGGTTCTGCACACATATTATTCCAATGCGATCGACGGAAATCACCTCAGCCTCTCTGAGACAGAATCAATCATAACCGAAGGTCTGACAATCGAAGGAAAATCCCTTCCAGAGCACCTTGAAGCGGTTAATACAGCAAAAGCCTTTGAACTGATGAAGACCCTGGCACAGGAGGGGGCACCCATAAGCCATGTGACCATTCAGGATATTCATGAAGTTGTTGCCGTTCCTGAGGATGCAGGGAAGTACCGGAGAACCAATGTCAGGGGCTCTGTAAAAGCTCACCCGGCCTGGACAGAGGTGATGAAGCTGATGAAACAGCTTATTTTTAATGTGGAGCAGAGCAGGCTGCATCCAATAGAGACTGCCGCCTTTTTCTATCATCAGTTTGTTAAAATCCATCCATTCACAGACAATAACGGCAGGGTCGCCCGCCTCCTTGTCTGTCTGTATCTCACTGAACATAACTATCCTGCCGTCATTCTCAGAAAAGAGAGACAGAAAAAATATACCCAGCTCGTGAAAGCAGCAGATGACGGAGACCTCGGCCCGTTTTCAGCATATATCGCAAAGGCGGTGGATGAGAGCCTGAGCCTCTCCCTCTCGGCGTATGGGGGGCCTGATGAACTGATACCAACAGAGAAGATCGCAGAGTACACGCCATACTCGTCTGATGATCTCCGCTTCTGGGCAGAACAGGGCCTGCTTGATGCTGTTCAGGTGGAACATACCTGGTACACCTCCAGGCGGGCGCTGGAGAGGTACTTTGCATTATGTGAGGAAGAGGACGGGTGAATCTTCAGTAATTTATGGACACAAAACTGAATATCTGTCCATTTTAGTTCTCAAACGTAAAAGAACATACCAGAGTGCAATTGTCAGAATAAGGAGCAGTTCACCTGAGATTAAGATCAGAGGATCGTGAATCTTACTGGCATCCTGAACAGTATAGCCACATACATATGAATAAATAAAAAACAAACCAGCAGCAAGTGTAAAAACTGATGTGCCAAGCAATAATAATATCCTGTATCCTTTTTCAGGATGGAGAATACGTTTTGCTTTTGGGGTAATAGAATAGGTACGCCATTTTCTGCTGCCATCCATTACTATAAGCCCGGAATCTCTTAAAATGCCAAGATGCTGGTGGACAGTAGATCTGGCAAGATCGAGTTCTCCGGCAAGTTCACTCATAGTCCCTGACCGGGCATCAAGTGACTTTAATATTGATATCCTGACGTCTGAGGATAAAGCAGTGATGTCTTCCCTTTCAAGTGCAATATCATTCATATCTTAATTATCTCCGATATTTCCCCATGAGGTATAATATTATACAATTTTCTGAAAAAAAGAATTTTGTGGATTGTATCTTTATTACAGTCCCGCATAAATCAGGAGTTCAAACATTGTATTGATTATATTGAAAAATCACTTCAGGCATTATAACTGACTACAAGCTGAATTGTTGTGGCAACATATAAAAAATAGTTGAATGTTGTTGATTTTCACAAAGAAAGCAGGCAGGAGGCCCACGACTTCAGTCATGGGTCGTTGACCTCGCACGAATTGTTGGTCCTGGTTCCAGTTCTGGTGCATCCTTTCCTTTTATTATAAATTCTACTGCTCCGGACAGAACCTCTCCAGAATTGGAATAATAAGTGTATGAAGTGTTGTTTTTGCCGGTGAAAGTATATGGGGCACGCATTTTGATCGTAAGACTACGAATTTCTTCTTTTCCGGGTTTTAAAAGCTCAGTCACAATCCGTACTTCATCTGATTTTCCGGCTGGAATATTGCCTATATGCACATTCTTTGTGATCACAGACTCAAACGGCCCCCCTGGAGAACCAGGGGTTTTATTCTGGTCTACTGTACGTGATGTCATATTGAGTACAGCACTTTCACAATCATTCTCTGCACGATTAAAGACAAAAAAATCAATGCTGAGATTATTGCCCTCAACTGCCATATCAGGCGTATACCAGATCACTTCAGGGTGTGACAGATTCGTGCTGAAGTGGTCACCGATATCTGTTGCCGTGTTCCATCTGTCCTCATCCCGGATCTGCCAGCCTCCCTTATCTTCATCATAAATTATGACCGGAAGATCATAATCCGGGCCTCCATAATAACCCAGACTATAAGGGATTATCCACCTGTGGATTTTGATAGGTTCCTGTATATGATTCGATTTTAGATTAAATTCACTGACTATGAAATAATTTGCAGAAAAAAAGAGAATTATGGTAGCAATAAGGGCCAGACAGGTCCATAACTTTGAATGCATTGTACCATCCTGTGATATACCGTCATTTAGAGGTATGGGCTGGTCATCAGCACCTCTCCTGTCAATGCATCGATTACTACCAGACCACCCTGAAGGACATGATCCTCAGGCTTACCTTTCACTGTAACTACCCATGTCAGAGACTGAAGGTCAGGTTTTGTATATTCTATGGATAATTCGGCTGTTGTTTCAGTGGCCCTTATATCCGGAAATTGTTTTTCCGCAATTCTTAAGGCATCTTCCTCTGAGAGCTCAGGTTCAAGTACGCAATTAATTTTCCGCTGAATTCCTATATATGATACTATCCCACCAGATGCAGGATTGACATTTATAACAACTGTATTTGGTGTCAGGACCCCTTCAACATTTTCTCTCCAGATGAATGAATATTCACTGCCTGCATCACCATGATTCTCTGAATCAGATTTTATAAGCTTCATATTCATGTCAGCAAAGCCGGAGTATTTCTCTTTTGCATACTCCCTTGCAACCATTTTTGCCCTGGCATTGTCAAACCGAACTTCACCAGATGATTTCCGGGCATCATTAAAAGATGCACGCTCAACCATGCCTGTCTGCACATTGACATATAACTGACCATTGCCTGTGCTGAATGTATAATAATCTCCCAGATTCAGACACTTGGTATCCTGATACTGGATATTGACTGATGGATCATTAACAAATACCTGTACGTTTTCTTTTGCAGTGTCCACACCGATTGGAGCTGTGGCTATAACTGCAGACACCGCTGAAATAGTAACGATCAGACACAGCATTGTGATAATAAATATTTTTTTCATTTTCAAATCACCTCTTAACAGGCCCCGTAACGTGCAGGAGTAAGGCAACTATTGTAACTGCCTGAAATTTCATAGGTATCAATCCCATGGTAGCCGACAGGCCATTGCCAATAACAGTCATCTTTTGCATTGCTTGTAGCATCTGAAACCGTCTCACCATTCCGAACCCGATCCCAGAAACTTTCAGACCAGCATTTCCCGTTTTCAACCTCTATTTCACCATCAAACCCGATACATATGTCTGCATGTTTATTAGTAACAGTCTCTTTGACAAGATCTCCATTGTATGGGTTGTTGTGGGATGAATAACATGCAAGGTAGACAACAAGCAGGACATCATCAATATCATCTCCATAATTACTGATATATTTCCGGTAATTTCCGGGATTGTGACCATCAGTATTAGCTAAAATCCAAGATTCAGAAGAGAACTTTATTCCTCCACCTTTATGTGAATCATCATAGAAGAGACCATGACCATTGAAGAAAAATATCGCATCAGACTTAAATTGATTATATGCAGTTGATGCATATGCATTGGTGGACGATGAACTGTCATAACCCATTGAAGACTGATCAACCTGTGCATCATACGCAGTCGGTGTTGTATCTGAACAGTCAAAATTATTTGCCGCTGGCAGTGCACTTACTGAACATGTGAGTATTGCCAACAGACAACATGCCATAAATATAAATAATACTTTTTTCATAGACATTTTTCCATTTGCACCCCATTATGGGCATCCTGAAGCAATATTTTATACAGTAAATCAATATATAAACCCCCAAGCGGTCGTTCGGAAAAAACCGAACCAAGGTTAAAGATTTCCTTTTACATGCATGGTTGAAAAGATATGAGAATCCCCAGCACCAATGCAGGTGACAACGCTTCGTCAACTATCCCCGCCCTGAAGTCCAAGGTATCCTTGCCCAATTTTGATGAATCTCATCATCATCAGATAATCAGATGGGCAGGAATCATTTGACAATAATGTCATACGCATCCAGCAACCCCATTACGCCGGGATAGGAAAACGTTGCTTTACAGATTTTATTGATCCCCGGATTGATAGAGTAGTTGCAGGACGTGGTAAAATCCGCACGGGTCAGATCATTCCCATGAAACGCCGCACTTTGCAGGTCACAGTTCTGAAACCGTGCCCCTGACAGATTTGAATCAGTGAACATCGCCTCATGTATCATACAGTCTTCAAATATTGTCTTCTGTAACGCATTGTTGAAAAATACCGAGTAATCCAGACGGCAGTTTTTGAAGTTGACGGCAAACAGGAAATTATTGCATGAACCAAAGTCAACGCCAGTGAGTTTGCAGTCGATGAAATCAACATTTTTCATACTGGTGTTTTCAACATTGGCTGTGGTCATATTGCAGGCATGAAACTGAGAGTCCATGAACTCATTGTGTGACAGATTGCTGTTGGAAAAGCTACAGTCCTTAAAGACGCATGACACAAAATCCCTGCCGCTGAATCCCCTGTCAGCAAAATCCCGTGCTTCAAAAACTTCATTGTAGTATGATTCTTCCTGCATAACATCCTCTCTGATTATGTGGGTGAACACCCCTGCCTGCGAGGTAATTTTTCCATCCTCAATATACAGGTTGCCTGTTTTGTTGATGGGTATCTGATCAGACTCACCCCGTCAGGCAGACTATCAGAATCTATTATTAGAGAAGCCCTGCCCTTAAGACAGATACCATGCAGTGCGATAGTAAACCGCTCGAATGCACGGTCGCAGACGGGTTGATCATTGTCGGTGACGCGGCCCGGCTCAGTGATCCGATGACCGGCGGCGGTATCTATCATGCCATGTACACCGGCAGGCTGGCCGCAGAGGTTGCCACAGTGGCAATCAGACAGGAAGACTGTTCAAAAGCGTCTCTGATGAGCCATGACACAACCTGGAGAAATGCCGCTCTGGGCAGGGAACTGGCCCGGAACTACCGGATCAAAAATTTTTTATCACACTTGACGATGAGGTTCTGAATGCGGTGTTAAACTCAGTCAAAAACCTTCAGATAATCCGGAAAATTGTGAAATTACATCCAGACGTCCGCAAAGAGTTAACATCCCTGATCAAATACAATTCAAAAGGGCGGGAAGAACTGAAATCCCTGATCAAATACATGCAGTGATCTGGAATCGGGTTTTGTCAACTACCCCGGACTCAATGTTCCGGGTACCAATAAGATCACCATGAAGGCCAGGGACTTCTTGTGGAAAGAGTTGAAGCATGTGTGCTGACCCAGGATCTATTTTTCCATAATTATAACCAGCAACCGGATAATGGCCCTCAAATTGGATTATTTTTCAGAAAATCGATTGAATATTGAATATTCCGACAGCAGCCCCTTTAAAACGGCAGCCGGCAGCGCAGAATGAAATAAGGACCAATTGAAGTTATTTAATCCATTTGGGCTCAGATTGTGGGAATTTCCCCCAACATATATAAGAGGTGAACAAGAGAGTACCAGTCCACCACACTGTGTTCTGATTTCTGCTTCCTGCTTCATGACGGAACGATTCATTCTGGTTTTAATTTATGACAATATATTCATCCAACCAGCAGCAGATGGCTGCAAAAATTGACCCTACATCACAGGTCTCCCAATGGAAGGACTGGCACTGGCAAATTCGCCATGCCATAAAAGACATCACTACTGTTGAACGTCTGCTGGGCATCCGTTTTCCACCGGAAAAACGAGCAGAACTGGAAAAGACCATTGCTACCTTTCCCATGTGCATCACACCATATTACCTCTCCCTCATCGAGGCGGACGATTATGGAAATGATCCCATCTTCATGCAGGCGTTTCCCTCAGAGGCCGAACTCATCATTCAAGAGTGCGACATGGCAGATCCTCTTGCCGAGGAGACGGACAGCCCTGCTGCATGCATCACCCACCGGTACCCTGACAGGGTTCTGTTTCTGGTGAGTAACGTCTGTGCGATGTACTGTCGCCATTGCACCCGGAAACGGAAGGTTGGAGATATCGACTCCATCCCGGACAAGGCTGCAATCCGTGAGGGGCTGGATTATATCGCTGGGCATCCTGCCATCAGAGATGTCCTGCTCTCAGGAGGTGACCCCCTCATGCTCCCTGACAAATATCTCGACTGGATTCTTTCTGAGTTGCGGGCCATTCCTCATGTTGAGATCATCAGAATCGGAAGCCGTGTCCCGGTGGTGCTTCCCTATCGCATCACCGACAAACTTGTCGGGATGCTCAAAAAACATCACCCTCTCTATCTCAATACACACTTCAATCACCCGCGGGAGATCACTGCCTCATCACGGGAGGCGCTCAGGAAACTTGCTGATGCAGGCATCCCTCTCGGCAACCAGACAGTGCTTTTAGCCGGTGTCAATGACTGCCCCCGGATTATGAAGAGGCTCATGCAGAAACTGGTCCAGGAGAGGGTCCGCCCTTACTACCTCTACCAGTGCGACCTTTCTGAGGGGCTCGCCCACTTCCGCACGCCGGTGGGCAAGGGCATCGAAATCATCGAAAGCCTCATCGGCCATACCAGCGGGCTGGCAGTACCTACCTATGTTATTGACGCTCCGGGCGGAGGCGGCAAGATTCCGGTGATGCCGAATTATGTTATCTCGCGGTCAACGAACAAGGTGGTGCTGCGGAACTATGAAGGGGTCATCTCCACCTATCGTGAACCAGACAACTATCAGCAGATCTACTGCGACCGGAAATGTGAGGCATGCACGCTGCAGCTGAAACTGGATGACGCGAACGAGTCGAAAGGGGTCGGCATCGAACGACTGCTTTCTGACTATTATGATACCTACATGCTGATCCCTCAGGATAACGAGCGGGTCGAACGGCGCAATGACGAGTGATACCGTAAGCCGTCTGGGATCATCAGTGATACAGCACGGCCCCTGCAATGACCGTGTCTACCTGATGAAGCTCGCGGTGGAGGATACAGATGCCATCATCCCGGCAATTGAGGCGCTGGCAGACCTTTATGGCTACTCAAAACTCTTTGCCAAAGTGCCGGCCTCTGCAAAAGACCGGTTTTGTGCGGCCGGATACCGGGTCGAGGCCCATGTCCCGGGGATGTTTTCCGGGGTGGAGGACGGCTGGTTTCTTGCGCGATATCCTGATTTGTCCAGAGCAGATCCCGGTGATGCAGCGCTTCTCACCGCGGATCTGCTCAGGTCTGCAAAGCCACGGCCAGAACCCTGTGGGAATGGCAGTGTGGTTGAGGAAGCAGACCAGAAGGATGCAGATGCACTGGCCAGACTGTATGCAGACGTATTTGAGACCTATCCGTTCCCCATCCACGAACCTGCCTGGCTCAGGGAGACGATGGAGGATGGCATCAGGTATTTTGTCGCCCGGGCAGGCGACCGGGTGGTGGCGGCCTCGTCTGCGGAGGTGGACGTCTCCGGCAAAAACGCGGAGATGTCTGACTTTGCGACGCATCCTGAATACCGGGGGATGGGGCTCTGCCCGGCCCTTCTGGCAGTGATGGAGGAAAAAATGCGATGCTCCGGGATACGCACCACATATACCATCGCAAGGGCGGCCTTCTATCCGGTCAACATCACCTTTGCCCGTGCCGGATACCAGTTCGGCGGCACCCTGGTTAATAACACGAATATCTGCGGCTCCTTCGAGAGCATGAATGTTTGGTACAGGTCTCTTGATGGGGAGAAATAATGAATTTCCGGCCCTGTAGAAATCCTCTGATGGACGAGATAAAACCCCTGTCCAACACGGAGTAACAGTCTGGAAAGGATAATAAATTAGTTTCCAAATTAAGGGACTGACACCAAATTGGAGGAGAATCCCCTGCTCAGGGGGCTGGCGGGGGGACGGCCAAGTCCCCCCTGCCTTATAATGAAAACCCTTTTGAATTTCTTCTTGACTTTGAGCCCAGACAGGATTTATACAGAGTCGAATTTCCGGTCTTTTATCGGGCACTTTCCAGGCTCAACGAGGAGACTCTTTGTCCGCACCCAGCAGCCACTTCCAGAGCGGGATGCATCTGATATCCCCGTCCATCTTTTCAGTATCCTTTGTTATCAGCACCTGATCCTTTACTCGTGAGCCAAAAACACCTGCAAACTCCCGGAGTGCATCCATCTCCCGCCCGGGAATATCATCAGTGTAGGTGACATTGACTGCACTCAGTGTGTTGTCGGAATTTTTCAGGACGAAATCAACCTCACCTCCTTTCTTCCAGTAATATGGGTCATATCCCCGCCGCCGCAGTTCAAGATACACCAGATTTTCAACACATCTCCCGTCATCTGCTGAAAAAGTGAATGAAACCGCGTTTCTCAGCCCATTGTCGATGCAGTATATTTTTTTGTTATTCCGTGCCTGTGTCTTCAGTGAGTAACTGAAAAACCGGACTTCAAAAAGTACCTTTGCCATCCTGGCATACTGGATATACTCCTTAATGGTCTCCGCTTCGATACCCAGCACCTGCACCAGCTGCCGGTAGGAATACAGGGAGGTGATGTTTGTCATAAGGTAAAAGAGCAGATCACTCATCGCCCGCTGATTGCGCACCTCGTTCACCCGGACAATGTCGCGGTAGACAATGCTGTCGTAGTATGCCCTGAGCTGATCTTTTTTTACATCCTCATCGCTCTGCCGTATGACCTGTGGGAATCCTCCTTCATGGAGATAGTGCCGCAGATGCTCTAAAATCTCATATTTCTGGCTGGAGAGCGCTATTGGGTCTGTCCCTGCCTCCACCCCCTGAAAGAGGAGATACTCGGAAAAGTTAAGTGGATAGACAGGGACAGACAGATATCTTCCACTTATCAGGGTCGACACCTCCGAGACCAGAAGACAGGAAGATGAACCTGAGATCACCAGTCTGAACTGTTTCCTGTCATAGACTGCTTTGATCCACCGCTCCCATTCCGGGATGTTTTGAATCTCGTCAAAGACCAGACAGGCTCCCTCCTTGCTGTAAACCTCTCTCCGGTAGGTGTCGAGCACCGTTTCAAGCGGCCGGTCCAGTCGGGCAAGGGCCGGCTCATCGCAGTTGACGAAGAGAATAGACCTTGGGTCAACATTCTGCTCATGAATAAGGTCGTGGATGAACTGGTACAGGAGGGTAGTCTTACCTGAGCGTCGCACGCCGCTGAGGACGACAATCTCTTCTGTAGCGTAATATTTACGAATTTTGGATGAATAGTGTTTTCGCCGTACGCCGATTCCGAAGTCTTTCCCACTCCACCACGGATTGAGAGAGACCAGAACGTCCATAAGTTCAGGGGAGTCTGTCACATTGCTATGGTGGGTTATAAACCCGCATAAATGTATGTTTTTGACTGTTTATAACCAGTCTAAACTCTTTGGCCTGGCCACGAAACAAAAATCTTCTCCAAAAGCCGGTTCCTGGATTCCGAATACTGATTTCCAACAGGAAGACTATCACAAGCCGGGGCTGGAGAGGGCAGCCGCCCTGCATATTGACAGACCCCTTATCTCCACAGCCTCCGTGTCACCCGCCTCTGCAAGGAGATCAGCCGGGCCGGGGGTACTGATATGCGGGTTCTCATCCCAGTCGCTCCCTGGAGGAGGAGAGTGACACCCTCCATGAGCAGGCAGGGACAAGTATTTCTAGGATACCTGGGTATACTCAGGTATGCCCACATCATCTGTTACCACAATAAAGATCAACAGCGGCCTGAAGGCCCGCCTGGATCTCCTGAAGGTTCATCCGCGTGAGACCTACAATGATGTCGTCTCCAGGCTTGCAGATATGGCAAGTGATGACGAAACCCTGAGTAGCAGCACCCTGGAACGCATTGAGAAGGCAGTTGCTGACCTGAAGGCAGGACGCTATGTAACAGCAGAGGAGATCGACAGGGAACTGGGGTTATGAGGCATGTATACCCTCAGATATGCCCCTGATGCACACAAAGACCTCAAAAAACTTCCAAAAGAGACCGCAGCGAGGATCCATACCACTCTCAAGTCCATCCTTGACAACCCCTATAGACACACAAAAAAGCTCAGAACCAACCACAATGTTCCACTCTATTCACTGAGAGCAGGGGGAGATTACCGCTGTATTCTGATCATTCAGGACCAGGAACTGATCGTCTCTGTCATCGAGATCGGGCACAGGAGTACTGTGTATCGGAAGTACTGATTGGCAGTTTTCTGCCAGATTCCCAAGTTCAGGATACTGACTCCCGACAGAGGGGCTGCACGAAAATCCCGCATATCATGTGGAGTCTTCAATTTCACGCCACTTAAATCTCTTTTACACTTGCAACCTGCCTGTGTGTGCAGGGTGCGAGATGAAACAGATGAACTGATGCCAACAGAGAGGACACGCCATATTCCCCGGAATATCTCCGTCTGTGGGCAGAACAGGGACTCCTTGATGCAGTTCAGGTGAAACATACCTGGCACACCTCCAGGCGGGCACCGGAGAGGTATTTTGCGTTATATGAGGAAGGGGATGTGTGAATCCGGAGACCTGAATATAACAGCAATGACCTGTTGCATCGGCCATGCCGCAGCAGCCGGGCATATGGCTGAGCATGCAACGGGGACTGCATAATATGCAGTCAAAGGGGTGAAAACCCCAGAATAACATCATTTGTTTTTAAAATTAACATAATTAGGTTGCTTTATTCCAGACAGATCTCCATCTGACATTATTTTAAACAGGAGAAGAGAACCGGCAGATTCATTTTCTGAGGGGGGCGAGCATTCATCAACAACAATATTGCGAACCATATTGCGAAGACGATAGGCAAACAATGTGCTGGAAAGGAAAGCAATGTTCTATGATGACCAATTAGAAATAAGTGCCGAAGTATGGACTGAATTACTTACTGACAGGGAAATAACCAGAGAATCAGATCTAGATCTTCTGAGAATCGTGTATGAGAGCAAAAATTCCGGGATAAGAGCATCTGAGATAGCACCGAAGTTAAATCTCCGCCACTACGCGCCTCTCAATGCACAAATAAGCAGATTCAGTAAACGCGTAGTTGCCAGAACAGGAGTCCGGCCACCGGTGAGAGAAGATGGAAAACCCCGGTGGTGGCATGTTCCATTCTTAGGGTATGATAAAGACGGGGGCTTCCCCTGGATAATGCGACCTGAACTGGCAACAGCATTTGAGAATGTTTTCAGTCAGGACGACTCTGAAATCGTTTATTCTGAAGAGATTCCCATCGAAGAGGCTTCTGCCCTCTCAGAGGGCACAGTGAGTCAGGTCTTTGTAAACCGTTATGAAAGAAACAGAATCGCACGGAGTAAATGTATTGATTACCATGGCAGCCGGTGTGCTGTCTGCGGTTTTGATTTTGAGAAAGTGTATGGACCTGCAGGAAAAAATAAGATTCATATCCACCATCTCATACCATTATCTGAAATCCAGAAAGAATACGAAGTTGACCCGGTGCGGGATTTATGTCCGGTATGCCCGAATTGTCACCTTATAATTCACAGCAGGAAGGAACCCTTCACAATCAAGGAGGTAAGAGAAATGATCAGGACATCCGGCAATGATCAGTAATTGTTGCCTGAACGCTGACTCAGTGAACCCCTGAATACTCCGCCGACCCTGAGGCGAAATTCCTGCGGTGCAGTGTGACGAAGAGTGCTGATATCAGCACACAGACAGGGGGCGGGGGTCTTTCCGGAAGAATCTGATTATGGAGTTTTCAAAGTCAGCTCCGGCGAATTTCAGGGACGATTCTCTTTTTGGGAGAGGATTGTTCGGTATTTCTGATGTGGATGTGTGGGTTTTTCAGGACTTGTTTTCTGAATTTTTTTCTCATCCACTAATGATGATATGTAGCGGTTATATAATGTTGAACGGCTTTTTCTTTCTAAAATAATACATAGTTCATCCAGACTAAAATCTGCCTGAGAACAGATTTCCCGGATTATGTGCTTCATTTTTTCAGGATTCGCACGTTTCCCTATTGTCGTGACATTATATTTTGTCTCATCAGACAGTTTGTTCAATAGTACATCTCTCTGTGAAGCATCACTCATAAGAGTATCAGGGGGCACTTCTGAGAGGGGAGCTTCATTCATAAGAGCCTTGGGGTTCACTTCTAACAGGGAAGCTTCATTCATAAGAACATCTGGGAGCACTTCTAACGGAGGAGCTTCACTCATAAGAGTATCAGGAGGCACTTCTGAGAGGGGAGCTTCATTCATAAGAGCCTTGGGGGTAGCTTCTGGGGAGGAAGGTTCACTTTTAAGAGTGCCGGAGTTCCGGTTTAAGGTAAGTGTTGTCATTACCGGACTCGCGGATTGGTTGTAGACTGGATCATTTCCGGTTTGCTGATTCCATTTTGTGTAGATGGTAACAATTCCAAATCCCTCCTGGTCTCCATATCCTATATGGCCAAACATGCTCTGGATGATTCTGTTTCTGCAGTCACTGATTCCCCCTTCTTTTGCGAGAAGAAGAGGGCGCCGCATGTCTCCCGGATTGGTAAATACAAATTTTTCAGGGTATTTTTCTATTTTTACGGGAGCCGAACCGGTATAATCTGCATGGATAAGAGTGTTGACAAGGGCCTCACGCAGAACTTCGGACACAGGGTTTTCATCAATTCTCTGCCTCCCTTTAAGCCGGAATGGGACATCCAGATTTTCTGATAATTTCCGGTCTATTTCGCGGAAATAATCAAAGATATTCCCACTCCATGTGCCCTGACCAGATGAGATTTTATTATCATATCGGATGGCAGAATCATCAGAATATTTTTCAAGATAGTCAAGATGATAGTAAGGAAAGTAGTCAGTTATGCTTTGTTCGTCTCCAAACATGAGAAGTCCGGCTTTAGTTATTCCTGAGATATTTTTGATCCGATCCCTGTTGACGACTTTTATTCTCCTGAGAAATTCTTCATCATTAAGTGTATTCCATGGATGAGACGGGGAGGTGATCCGGAACAAGTACCGATAGGCAAGCACACTTTGGGTATTTAAGTCATCTATTGTGTAGTTTTCAAGTATTTCCGCATCAGTTGTCTGTGTGGATGCTTCCCGAATCATGAGCCTGACATCTTCTTCTCTTGTGAGGTGATCACCAGAGCCATTCCTTATGTAGGTCTGTGTGATAGGATTTTGATTTAAGAAGACAGGTTTTTGTTCACGCCCGGCTCTGGGTATGGTTATTTCTATAAGATTCGTGTTCTGTACAGGGATTATTCTGATATGTTCATTTGTGATGAGGTTGAGATTGACTTTTGATTTATTGTTAAGTGTTGAAAACAGCTGATCAATGACCAGTTCAGGTTCTGGTATTCCGTTGAGTTTGTATCTGATCTCTCCGGTTTTCGTGTGTATTTCTTCGAGACCAAAGACTACTGTCCCCCCGAGAGTGTTTGCCATTCCGCTGTATGTGGGATAAAAATCGGCAGGAACCTGACCTTTTCCGTTTTTTCCGGTTGCACGTTTTACTTCAAAGGTTACTTTTTCTATGAGTTCATCAACGCCCAGATATTCACAGAGTCTGGTTTCACTGATATTTTTGATGGTCTTTGCTGGCCGATCTGATAAATTCAGGGACATTTTTGGACATTCACATGTTTTATGATATGTTAATTTATAAATTGTTTCCGATTGATATAAAATAGGCGTGTTTTGGGTGGAAGTTTGTATGAGGGGTCTTGCCGGTTAGAATAATGGGAAGGAGTGAAGCATTGCGATTGTCGAACCTGAATCGCAGTTCATCTGAAATATTAGCATTCCTTTTAATCAGTTCTCATTTTCAATATTAAACTCAGATACTGATTTATCAGATTTTGAATGTGATAATCAGGATCTGAATAAATTTTTGCAGACTGATGCAATTCGATATCAGAATGAACGACTGGCTGTTACCAGACTCATTTATTTTTAAGAACACTCTGGGAACACTCTGGCTGGATATTTCACATTGGTGAGTGACAGTATCGAAGTTGCAGCCATTTATTCAGGAGACGGGAAGACTGAATATCCATATCGAAGATATCCGGCACTGAAGATTGCACGGCTCGCGACCAGAAACACAGAATAATATCGTTTTTTTTATGATTAACATAATTCTGCCGATTAATTATAGATTTATCTCCATCTTACATTATTTTTAACAGGAGAAGAGAACCGGCAGATTCATTTCCTGAAGAGGGCGAGCATTCATCAATAACAATATTGCGAAGATAATAGGCAAACAATGTGCTGGAGAGGAAAGCAATGTTCTATGATGACCAATTTGAAGTAAATGCCGAAGTATGGACTGAATTACTTACTGACAGTGAGATAACCAGAGAATCAGATATAGATCTCCTGAGAATTGTGTATGAGAGCAAAAATTCCGGGATACGGGCATCTGAGATAGCACCGAAGTTAAATCTCCGCCACTACGCGCCTCTCAATGCACAAATAAGCAGATTCAGCAAACGCGTAGTTGCCAGAACAGGAGTCCGGCCACCGGTGAGAGAAGACGGAAAACCCCGTTGGTGGCATGTCCCATTCCTAGGTTATGACAAAGACGGAGGCTTCCCCTGGATAATGCGACCTGAGCTGGCAACAGCATTTGAGAATATTTTCAGTCAGGACGGCTCTGAAATCGTTTATTCAGAAGAGATTCCCATCGAAGAGGCTTCTGCCCTCTCAGAGGGCACAGTGAGTCAGGTCTTTGTAAACCACTATGAAAGAAACAGACTTGCACGGAGTAAATGCATTGATCACCATGGTTGCCGATGTGCAGTCTGCGGTTTTGATTTTGAGAAATTGTATGGGCCTGCAGGAAAAGATAAAATTCATATCCACCATCTCATACCATTGTCTGAAATCAAGCAGGAATACAAAGTTGATCCAGTGCGGGATTTATGTCCGGTATGCCCGAATTGTCATTATATAATTCACAGCAGGAAGAAACCCTTCACAATCGAGGAGGTAAGAAAAATGATCAGGACGTCCGGCAATGGTCAGAAACTGTTGCCTGAATGCTGACTCAGTGAACCCCTGAATACTCCCCCGCCCGCGTCATCACTCTGATGATGTGGATACCTATCGCCCTTGAGCCGGGGCTGGGGGAGCATGGTTAAATCAGAGATTTGACCTGGCCACACGTCCTCCGGCTGTCGAGCCTGTTCTGCCCCCCCACGTGTGCAGGAAGTCAGTTATATCCAATGGGATATATTTATCAACTTAGGTAACATTATTGTTACTTGTAGCCTGAAACCAGCCTGACCCATTGGAGCCAGGCAGACCTGGAGCGAGATGGAATGGATGAAAACACAATGAACAAGTATCTGGATCTCGTGCCACCTGAGATCAGGGACGCCGCAGCCGCCCTGCACGACGAAAAACACTGGGCTGTCTATATTGCACTGCTCGAAAACGGTGAGACGAGCTTCTCAGCAATAAAAGATGAGTTTGATCTGGAATCAACCCAGACAATCAGAATCCTGAATGATCTCACCAAAGGAGGACTGGTGGCACAGTATACCGACGACCTCAGAGAATCAGAGAGGCGGGCACGCTCCTTCTATAAGGTGACTGAGATTGGCGAGGACTTTATAGAGTCCCTGATGGGGTGGTTCCTGCCAGAGAAACTTCTGAACAGACCCCAACGGTAGAAGGATATGCCTGAGAGGACAATCCTCCAGATAGTCGCCTCACAGAGATGGCCTGCACATATTTCAGAATGTGATATTTTCCACAGTTCCTGAAGCTGGGATCTAGGCCCTAAAATAGATATTAATATGAATAAAGGCATATGAGATCAATATGAGATTGGTTCTCTCCTGGCAGTCCTGTCAGGAAGTATACCATTCATTAAGATGGGGATGAAATAATGGCAAAAGAAATAAAGCTGGGTTTATCCTTGGAAGGCTCTGATGCCCGTGAATTCCATAGATATATGGAACATCCTGATGACACTGATGCCGGTCGTGAACTCATACGCGAAGCATTGCGATTGTCGAACCAGAATCGCGGTTCATCTGAAATATGAGCATTCCTTTTAATCAGTTCTCCTTTTCAATATTAGACTCAGATACTGATTTATCTGATTTTGAATGTGATAATCAGGATCTGAATGAATTTTTGCAGACTGATGCAATTCAATATCAGAATGAACGACTGGCTGTTACCAGACTCATTTATTTTAAGGACACTCCGGCTGGATATTTCACACTGGTGAGTGACAGTATCGAAGTTGCAGCCATTCATTCGGGAGATGGGACGACTGAATATCCATATCGAAGATATCCGGCACTAAAGATTGCACGGCTCGCGACTGACAGGAGATATCAGAAGAGAGGTGTAGGCAAGGCAATGCTTCTGAAAACGATGCAGATTGCAATTGTTCTCTCACGATATGTTGGTGTCAGGATTATTACGGTGGATTCAAAGCCAGATTCTGTTAAATTCTATGAAAAATTTGGATTTCGGAGAGCAACCAGGAAGTATCACGATACCATATCTCTATACCGTGATTTTCACCGGGCTGTTTGTGATATCGAGGATGAGAGGCTGGAAGGAGATATTACAGAATACTGATTCTGATATAGATTTGCGTTTCTGGCATTGAGGCGTATGTTATTTCAGGAGATGGTCTGATCACACCCCTGATATTTTCAAGGGCTTCTTCGTGTGTATCACACCGTGCATAAAATTTCTGAAGTGAAGGCATATGAGCATAACAGGCAGGATATGCCTCTTCAGGTGCAAATCACAGTGGCAGATGAATCTTCAGACCCGATTATAACCAGATTGGCCCGTTATTATTAAAATGGACACGGCAAGCCATCTATTTTTTTGAGTTCTGTTTCTAATAATGAATATGACGCCTTTTTTTGATTTATGGTCATTATAGGAATTATATATTTTATTAAATCATTCGGACCTATTTGAAAAATTTGCTTTTTTTCCCGATCACGTCGCATTTTTATTTTGAAAAATTGAGGGTTATATTTTATGTTTTGTTTCTCAAGTCTTCTCGCTATCACTAGCATTTGTAACGGAGTAAATGCCCCATTTTCTTTATAGTATTTGATGAAGCTGAGATATTTCTCTTCATTTAAAGAATCAATACATTCTTCCAAGCAATCAATAACATGGTTTTGCTGTGTTGTCTTTTTTGTTTCACTAAGTCTCTTTTTGAGTTCTTTATTCCGCTCTTCTCCGATATTCCCACTTTGCGAGACAATATCAAATTTTTCTATGCACTTAGACCCGACATAGAGAAAATTATTTGTAAAAACATTATTAATGAGATAGACATACCTAAGTCGTTCTTTTCCGCATAAACCGCAGTAAGCATATTCTTCATTGTATTCAACTCCATCAATGAATTCAGGATCATCATTATTTTCAAATTTCCTATCTGGATATAAATCGATCACCTCATATATCCAAATCCATTCTTTAATGGCGATTTCAAGGATATTTTGCTCCTTACTTAATGGGAATAGTCTCTTTTTCGCTTCTTCAAGCCACCAGTTTGTCATAAAGTTATAGCCTCTTACCCTGATGAAAGAGTTTCATGTCCTGTCGATATTTATCACGATAATCCAGAGCCGGTTTTGTAAATCCACCCTTACTTTCGATTTCGCTAATTCCTTTTTTGGCATATTTTTGTAATTCTGGTTTGTTTACAGGTGATTTTCTGCATTTGACCTCTCCTTTGACTGAACCACGCTGGTAATCATGTTTACCTGGGCCTCCAACGTGTTTCGCACCGTGTACCTTAGCTTTTGATTTTTCATATTTTATCCCACGTTTTACGCTTTTCGAACGGGATGATTTTTTAATCATAATAATAGAGATGAGGTAGATCATATTATATATATTTATGTTAATACGGTTATTGACGATATGAATGTAAATATAGATCTTATCTGCCCCTGTCGAATTCATATATGTCCTGTTGGATTTGAAGTAGACAGGATTGTAGATCCTGTCAGAAAGATGGGAGCTGATCGAGTGTATCTTATTTCTCAAAAAAGAGAAGGTGAGGATAAGGCAAAACCATTTATTGATCAAATTTCAGGAAAATTGGATCATTTGGGTGAAAATTTGATTCTTCGCCATATTGAATGGGATCTCTATAGTATCCTGAATGAATATCGAAAAATCATTGAAAATGAGTCAAAAAATCATCTATATATCAATGTTTCAACCGGCACGAAAATTCATGCTATTGCCGGTATGATGGCCTGCATGATTTTTGAAGATCTTGCAAATTCTCTCACTCCGTATTATGTAACTCCTGAAAAATATGCTGAAGATCCAAATACTTCAGAGGGTGAACAACTAACGCTTGGATGTGCACACATTCAAAAATTGCCCAGTTATAAGATTGATCGTGCAACAGACGATGAAATCCGCGTCCTCTCAATAATAAATTCAAGTGAAGTGCAGGGTATTACCAAAAAAGAACTTATTTCCATCATCGATAAATCAAATATTGTAGAATTGGCTGCCAAATCAGGAGATCCTCATAAACAAATATTAGCTAATTATCGGGCTCTTGAGAGAAAATATATTGATCCTTTGGTTGAATGGAGATATATTTCTGTGAAAAAAAGAGGGAAAAATTCTATTGTCAAGGTTACAGATCTCGGACGTAATGCCTTAACATTTTTGAATTTAGATCGATAATCGGTCAAAAAATATTATTTGGATATAATATATTCATCACTCACATAAATGGTCAGTCTTCCGATGGCTGTATCAAGAATTCGTGCGTTTTGTTTTTCAGCAGGTCGGGAAATTCAAAAAACTATTGGCATACAGAGTTAAAAATCTTATTTTTGAAAATAACAATTTCGCAATAGTATGTTCAAGAATTAATCAATATAATTAGGTCAATTTATATACTTCTAATATTCAGATAAGTTGTATCATACAAATCAGTAAAATCTCAAACACTGAAAGAGTAACCTGACCTCTTTCTCTGCCTGTGCTGTCGTGATTAGAATTCATTTAATCAATAACGGGTGAAAATTATGTATCTTTCTGAACTAAGACTATGGAATTTCCGAAAATATGGAATTAAGGAAGATGCCCTTGAAAATCCAAAACCTGGCATTTCGATTCCCTTTAATAAAGGATTGAATATTCTCATCGGTGAGAATGATTCAGGAAAAACTGCAATTGTAGATGCAATCCGGTATGCCTTGGGAACTCAAAGTGGAGAGTGGATTCGCTTTGATGAATCAGATTTTCATGTTGATGGTGAAAAGAGGGCAGAGGAACTGAGAATAGAGTGCATTTTCCGCGATTTTACAGATAAAGAGGCGGGGGGATTTCTTGAGTGGCTCGGAACTGAGGATGTTGACGGAGTTCAACAGTATGTTCTGACCGTTCACTTAACCGCACGGAATAAGGGAAACCGAATTTATAATGACCTGAAAGCTGGTCCGGATCCCATCGGAATCTCAATGGATGGTGATGCAAGAGCACTACTACGTACTACCTATCTCAAACCTTTACGTGATGCTGATGCAGAATTGACCCCTGGAAGGCGTTCAAGGTTTGCACAAATTCTCAAATCGCATTCTCTTTTCCAAAAAAAGGATGATGTGGATCATGAGCTAGAAATTATTTTTAAAACTGCTAATTCAGCAATAGAAGAATACTTCGAATGCGAGGATAAAGGCGCCAGTAAATTAATGGATGAATTAAATAATTACGTTGAGGCATTTTTTCCACAAGGTGATAATCATAAAACCTCTGTAACAATCTCCGGTGGAGATCTATTTGACATCCTAAAGCGTCTTTCACTTTCTCTTGATGAAAATCCATCTGGACTTGGAGCAGCTAACCTTTTGTTTATGGCTACGGAATTGTTGCTGTTGCAATCTGAAGAGAACAATGGACTGAAACTTGCTCTTATTGAGGAATTAGAGGCCCATTTACATCCACAGGCACAACTCCGTCTGATCCGTTATCTTGAAGAAAAATCAAAACACGGCCAGTATATCCTGACCACACATAGTACAACAATAGGATCAAGCATCCCACTTGAAAATTTGATAATCTGTAAAAACGGGAAGGCATTCCCTATGGGTCCTCAATATACAGGACTTTCACAGAAAAACTATGATTTCTTATACCGATTTTTAGATACAACAAAGGCAAATCTCTTTTTTGCCAGAGGTGTGTTGCTTGTTGAAGGCGATGCAGAGAATCTTCTGATCCCTACTATTGCAAAAATTATCGATCGTCCTTTACACAAATATGGTATTTCGATTGTTAATGTTGGTGGTTTAGCATTTATTCATTATTTAAAAATCTTCGAACGACGTGATGAAGATTCAATGGAGTTCAATGTCTCCCTCATCACTGATATGGATGTCAAACCTCTTGAGCATCCCCCAAAACTAAAAAAATTGGAAACGGGGGAGGTGATTGAAACAGAGAAAACGAGAACAGAAGCTGTTATTGAAAAAGAGAAGGCTGAAAAAACGAAAAAAATTTCAGAATTAGGGGGTAAGGAGATCAAAGCGTTTGTCTCACCAAACTGGACTTTTGAATATGAGATCGCTCTCTCTCCATTTCGTAAAGAATTCTATCGATCTGTGTTGTTGGCAGAAAAAACAGATAATGCAAAAACTGGTAATCCCCAAGATTCAAAGATAATTGAAGTCGATGAGAAGGTTAAATCTGATTTAAATAATTGGTCAGAGAATTGGAAAGAAGATCCTCGAAAAGAACAAAATATCGCTTATGAAATTTTCCAGAAAACAATGCTTGACAAAAAAATTTCAAAAGCAATAACTGCCCAAATCTTCGCGCAAAAATTGGAGAAATATTTTGAAAATAAAGAAGGTAAGGCTGACTTAAAGAAAATGATAAAAACCGCAGATTCCCTGCAATATCTTCTGGAGGCCATCTATCATGTAACCAAACCGCGGGAGGCTTCTGATGACCATCAAGATAACTGACGAGGATATAAGTTATGCTGAGCAGTTATTGCTTCCTGAGGGTCATTCCTTCAACGAAGAGCGCAGGGCATTTATACGTTGCATGGAATCACGTGATGTCGTAGCCTGTCCAGGCAGTGGTAAAACAACAGCTCTGATGGCCAAACTTTTGATATTGGCAAGGAAGATGCCATTTGAGGATGGACGAGGCATTTGTGTTCTGACGCACACAAATGTGGCAATTGATGAAATAAAGAAAAGAGCAGGAATTGCAGCAGATTCATTATTTAGATATCCAAATTTTTTTGGAACAATTCAAAGTTTTGTTAATAAATTTTTGGCTATTCCCGCTTATCGTTCAGAATTCAAGAAACCAATAGTTTCTATTGATAAAGACCGATTTCATTCAGAAATTTCAAAGAGATACTATTCTAATTATGGCCTTCAAAGATGGCTGGAAAAAAGAGGTGGAATAAAAACTTTAGAAAAATATTGGCTCCATCCTGAGACATTAGCTGTGGGTAAAAGCATTGATGAAAAGATATCAAGGCTGGGAGAAGGCACCGATACATACAAAAAAATATGTGATATACGACATGACCTATTAGAAAAAGGGATTCTTAGCTATAATGATGCATATTCGATTGCACTACGATATATACTGAAAAATCCAAATATTCATCACTCATTTTTGGGTCGGTTTTGCATGATCTTTCTTGATGAAGCACAAGATACCTATGAACATCAATTCCGCGTTTTAAATCAAATTATCCCTTCAGAACAATTAATAGTCCAACGCATAGGGGATCCAAATCAAGCGATATTCAATACTAATGTAGGAAATACGATGATCTGGAAGCCTCGTTCTCCACTTTACTTTTCCGATTCTCACCGTTATGGGGATGAAATAGCATCAATATTATGTTCTGTTAGAGTCCATAACGAGATCTCTCTAAAAACCAATCAAAATAGTGAGTCGAAACCCCCACAAATTCTTACATTTTTGCCAGGTGAAGAACAACAAGTTATAAAGGCATTTGGAGAATTGATACATCATCATGGAATTTCTCAAGGTATATATTCTGCAATTGGTTGGATTGGAATAGATAAACGTTCTGAAGATAAAATTTGTATTCCTACCTACTTTCCTCAATATGATAAGCTATCTAAACAATCAAGGAATTATTTTCCAAATCTAATCAGTTATTCCGCATATGCATTACAAAATGCTAATTTAGACTCGCTAAAGCAGTTTTATGATATAATTATTCAAGGAATCGTCCGGACTCTTAGTGTTTCAGGAATTATAAATGAAGAAAGTGGCCGGAATCATACTTCAAAATCAGTTCAAAAATACTGGAAATATCAGAATGAGGATAGTTATTCAGATTTTCGAGAAAAAATTGTGGAGACTTATCTTTTAGCTTTAGAATCTTCTATAAATTCAGCGAGTCTCCGGGATATAATCTGTGCTTCTTTAAAATGCATGTGGACAATAAGTAACTCCGCTGGACAAAATTTTCTGACTGATAATACAATTGATCAAACGATACGGTCTGAAATAACAGAGGGCGTAAATGAATTTGTTTCGGATCATGATTTTGTCATTAATGTCGGAACAGTTCACTCTGTCAAAGGTGAAACACATACTGCAACATTATATCTGGAAACCTATTATCAGAAGAAAACTGATTCGCAAAGGTTAATGAACTTTTTAAAAGGTGATCGACCCAAACAAGAGTTAAGGAAAGTATATCATCAACAGAATTTAAAAATGGCCCATGTTGCTTTCAGCAGACCAAAGCAATTGTTAGTCTTTGCTTGTCAAAAATCAACTATTTCCGGTCATGAAAAAGGATTGCTGGAAAACGGATGGGAAATCCATAGCGTATCTGAAATTTTAGAAGAATAATAAGTATTTCCCACCCATTTCCCACAATTCGCCCATTGAAAAAATAGCATTTTTTTAAAGAATTAATTCTTGTTCTAATTTATCCCAAGCATCCTGAACAGATAATAGTAATTTATCTGTTCATTTATTTATTTTTTCAGGGGAAATTAGCCCAACATTGATAAATCACATCTTAATTAGAATTAACAATCTGTATATAAATATAAGTCAAGGTGTGATAAATGAAAATCCAAAATATATCAATTCATAACTATCGTAGTATCTGTGACCTAGATTTCCAATGCGAATCTCTGGTAATTCTTCTTGGTCCTAATAATCATGGGAAATCAAACATTCTTTCTGCAATAGAATTTGCATTATCATCCGGAACAAAACCTTCTCGATCTGATTTCAATGTTTTTTGTGATGATAATATTTTGTGGGTTGAAATTACTTTCAATGACTTAACCCCCCAGGAGAAAACAACTTTTAAAAAATATTTGAGAGGGGACGATACTATTTGTATAAGAAAAACCGCAGCACTAAATGAAGGAGGAAAAATTGACGTTAACCTGAATGGATATTGTCAACAACCTGATTTTGAATGGTTGCAAAG
>Ga0265294_10000877_pt1 | contig 40612 bp, 38 predicted proteins | sample MunlanPumphouse3_FD_192504 | JGI IMG/M metagenome (GOLD analysis project Ga0265294, IMG submission 192504) | Groundwater microbial communities from a municipal landfill in Southern Ontario, Canada - Pumphouse #3 | ecosystem: Environmental > Aquatic > Deep subsurface > Groundwater | place... | reverse complement strand
TCGGGGTCGGGGGATGGACGGTTATGTAGCCGGGCTCTGCCGCCGTGCCGCTCCCGGCGGCGTTCCCTGCGGTCAGGGCGACGTCATAGGCACCGGGGCTCACGTAGGTGTGCACCGGGTTCTCCTCCGAAGAGGTTCCGCCGTCACCGAAGTCCCAGAGCCATGTTTCGGGCCCGCCGGTCGAGGTATCCGTGAACCTGACGGTGAGCGGCGCAGTCCCGTTCCTGGCGTCGGCCGAAAACGAGGGGGCGAGGTGCTCGTAGACGGTGATGTGGCCGTACTCCGTGTGCGTCGCGCTGGCTCCCGCGTTGTCACAGGTCAGGGAGACGTCATAGACTCCAGGACGATCATAACGGTGATACGTGTCCCGGTGTGTCGATCTCTTGCCGTCACCGAAGTCCCAGAGCCAGGCCGTCGCGTAGTCCGGTAAATCACCGTAAAAAGCGACCGTGAGGGGCGCAGGCCCCGACAACGGCACCGCCCGGAAACGGATGATCGGCGGTTCCGGGGGACCGACGTGGATGAGATCGGTCTTCGTGACGGTGTCTGACCCGAACGCGTTGCTCACCGTGAGCGAGACGGTATAGTTCCCGGGGATCTCGTAGAAGTGCCACGGGTCCTGCAAGGTCGAGGTGTTCCCGTCGCCGAAGTCCCAGTCCCAGGTGTCCGGGCCGCCGGCCGACTGTTCGATGAACCGGACGTTGAGTACCGCCCCTCCTTCGGTGGGGTTTGCCGAGAACTCCGCTACCGGCGCCCCTCCGCTGAAGTAGGTGAAGGCGTAGATATCCGAACCCTCGCCACGGCCGTTCTGCCAGACGACCCGATCACCGCTGACGGCGGGGTAGAGCTGTTCGGTCGCGGAAGGAATGACCGGCATCTGCTTCTCCTTCCCTATGACGAGGTTGCAGAGGTAAACGTTCCACGTCCCGCTCCGCCTGTCCTCCCAGGCGATGAGGTCCCCGTCGATTGCCGGGGAGACCTGCCAGCCGGGGTCTTCGGTGATCCTCTGCTCTCCTGCGGCAGGATCGTCGAGATCGAAGAGGTAGATATCGGGAGCGCCGTTCCGGTAGTCTTCCCAGACGATCCGGCTCCCCGATATCGACGGGTAGGTCTGTCGGTCACCGTTCCCGGTGATCTGCCGCCGCTCTCCGCTCTGGATATCGTACAGCCAGATATCCCCGTTCCCGGTGCTCTCCTCCCAGACGACGTACCGCTCCGAGAGCGCGGGCTTCCATCTGGTCACCGGCGAACAGGAGAGGAAGGTCTCGCTGCCGGTCTCGATAGCGTAGAGGCAGATATCCGTGCTCCCGCTCCGGGCATCGTACCAAACCACATGCTCTCCGTGAACGACGGGCATCCACTGGTCGGCCGGATCGTCGGTGAGCGCCGTCGTCACGCCGGTCGATAGATCAAAGAGGCAGATGTCCTGGCTCATGTTCCGGTTCTCCTCCCAGACGATGCGATCCCCCGAGACGGACGGATACCTCTGCCCCGTCCCCCCGCCCGCAACCTTCCGGCCTCCGCTGCCGGGGCCGCTCGAATAGTAGATCGACTTTCCGTTCCTTCCGTCCTCCCAGACAACCGTACCCCCGTCGATGCCGGGATGCTCCTGCGATCCTCCATCGATACAGATCGAAACGATATCCCCCGGGGCCCTCTCCCCGGCCATGGCAGGCGATGCCAGTAATCCTATGGCAATGGCGGTACAGATAACAATCAGCGCTTTACATGCAGTCATTCTTGTATCACCACGATGAGAACGCCCCCTTCGTCCCACGCGATGGTGTCTGTATGCACGCCGGGGAAACGGGGTTCCCTCGCCGGCGTATAAACGGAAATCCTGTGGAATTCCGGAGAATCACCGGGACACCTCAGGATAAAGGGTTCGCGCGTTGCAGGATAGAGTTAGCAATATAAATATCTTACTATAAAATAGGATGGGTTGAGAAAAAATATCTGATTATTATAAAAATTATGCAATATTTGCTGCCCGGGGGCCGGCGCGATCCCGCCGGAGCGACGTCCCCGGGCGCTCACGCCCCCGCAAGTTCCCGGACCTTCGCGATATTCCCGGCATCGTCCCGCCGCTCGTCCACCGGCGTCTCGCAGATGAGTGGGAGGCCCCGGATGGCCGGGTGGCGGAGGATGTGCCTAAACCCCTCCTCCCCGATGGACCCAAGCCCGATATGCTCGTGCCGGTCAAGCCCGCCCCCGAGGTTGCCCTTGCTGTCGTTGAGGTGGATGACCCGGAGATGCTCAAGGCCAATCCGGTCCTCAACCTCCCCAAACACCGCATCGACCCCCTCCGCTGTCCTGAGGTCGTAGCCGGCAGCGAAGGCATGGCAGGTATCAAAACAGATCCCGATCCGCTCTTTCGCATCGATCCCCTCCCTGATCCGGGAGAGGTCAGCGACGGTCGTTCCCACGCTGTTCTTCTCGCCGGCGGTGTTCTCGAGGAGGAGCATCACATTCCCCTCACCCGCATCGGCGAGCGCCCGGTTGATGGCGGTGATAACCCGCTCCTGCCCCGCATCGGTCCCGGCACCACGGTGGTGCCCGAGGTGGGTCACGAGGTAGGGTATCCCGAGGAGGTCGCACCGCCCAAGCTCCCCGGTGAGCGCCGCGACCGATTTTTCATAGATCGCATCGTCGGGCGAGGCCGGGTTTGGGAGGTAGGGCATGTGGTCGACGACCGGGCCGAGCCCGGACGCACTCACAGCCTCCTGGAACGCATCGACAGCCCCGGGGTCGAGGTCCTTTGCCTGCCAGCCCCGGGGGTTCCGGGAGAAGATCTGAAACGTATCGCACCCCCGCTCGCCGGCCCTCCCGACCGCACGGTCGATCGAGCCGGCGATGGAGACGTGGCATCCTACCTGCACCATACCATACCCGTCAACCCAGAAGCGTTTAGGCCTTCCCCCGCCCGACCTCACGGAGCACCGCCGCCCCGAACTCCCGGGTTCCGGCAGTGCCGCCGAGGTCCGGGGTCCGGACGCCCACATCCACCACCCGGCGGACAGCCCCTTCGACGGCCGCCGCCGAAGCAGGGTCGCCGACATGACGAAGCAGCATCGCGGCGCTCCTGATCGCCGCGATGGGGTTTGCTATATTCTGCCCGGCGATATCAGGGGCGCTCCCGTGCACCGGTTCAAAGAGGGCGTGCCGCTCCCCGATATTCGCGCTCGGGAGCATCCCGAGCCCCCCCACCAGGTAGGCGGCGGCGTCGGAGAGGATGTCCCCGAAGATGTTGGTCGTCACGATGACGTCGTAGCGGTCGGGGTGCATCAGGACGTCGAGGCAGAGCGCGTCGATGTAGCGGGCCGTGCAGGGAACATTGGCCCGGGCGGCCTCAGCCATGCAGACCTCGACGAAGAGACAGTCTGACTTCAGGACGTTCGCCTTGTTGCCGACGGTGAGGTGCCGGCGGGACTTTGCGAGGGTGCAGGCATACCTGGCTACCCGTTCGCTCCCGCGCCGGGTGACGACCCTGACCGTGCAGGCCCGGTCCGGCTCGGTCCACTCGATGCCTGAGTAGAGCCCCTCGGTGTTCTCCCGCACGATAACGATGTCAACATCGCCTCCCTGTATCGGGCGGACGTTTGCGTAGAGGTCGAGGTCGTGCCTGATCTGCAGCACGGCGCTCCGGTAATCGGGATCGGGCGGCGTCGTGATGGCCCCGAAGAGGATGGCGTCTGCTGACCGGAGCTCCGCCATCGTCTCCTCCCCGCAGGCGCACCCGGTCCGCTCCCAGAGCCCGTAGCCTACCTCAACATCGAAGAACTCAAAGTCAGGGCGCACGGCCGCGAGGATATCCCGGGCGACCGGGACGACCTCGTGCCCGATGCCGTCGCCTTCAACAACCGCTACCTTTACCATCACGGTCCCTCCATGCAGCCGTGACGCGCACGACCGCCTCTGCGATATCCCGCGGTGACGCGCCCCAGTGTACCACGGCGCCGAACTTGCCGTTCCAGCGCCCAAGACCCCCCCGCTCGCTCCGGCAGCACCTGGCAATGAACGGCTCGCTTCTCACCGCCTCGAGCGGACAGGTGTTCTCCACCGCAATCTCTTCCCCATAACACTCCCGCACCAGATCTCTTGCCGTCAGGCACCCTGCGACCCGATCGCCCGGCCGAACCTGGTCGGCGTCGAGGGTGCGGATAAAACCGGCCACACGGCAGGGGTAGACGTCGGCCTCGATCTCCCGGATATCCCTGACGTGGTGCTCGAAGACGACCTCGAGGTCGCCGAAGAGCCCTGTTTCCTCAAGATCCTGAAGCGTGGCCGAGAGGTGAGGCCGGGGCGGGGTGATGTCGTAGACGTGAATGCGGAGGAACCCCGAGAGGTCAGGGTCGAGAACGAACGTGGTCTGACCGTCGTGGCCGGAAAATACGGTGCACCGGTGCCCGGACCTGAGCGCCGCCCCTAACAAGGATGTTCGGTCGTGGACGTTTACCCGGTCGGGGTAGCGGTAGACCTCGTCGCCGGCGGCGAGCACCCGGGTCGAGAGCACGCGGCGCATCAGCCCGGCGCCTTCCGGATCGGTCTCCACCTCGAGCACCTCAGGCCCGTCGGCGGTCTCCCGGATCAAGTAGCGCGAGAGGAAGTAGGCACGGTTGCCGCACGGGGTGCCGGTCACCATCCCGACGTACTTGCAGTGCGCAGGAAAGATCACCGGCGCGACCTCCAGTAGGGAACCAGCCCTCCGGCACGGAGGATGGCGACCATCTTTGCTGAGAGCGGGCGGGCGGGATAGCGCTCCCCATCCACCTCCACCCATCCCTCGTCAAGGTCGAACGCGACGTGAGCGCCGTCGGTGCAGGAGGAGACCGGGGCCTCGATCACCGGCAGGCCGACGTTGACGGCGTTTCGGAAGAATATCCGGGCAAAGGACGGGGCGACGACACCGACCACCCCGGCCTCCCTGAGGGCGACCACCGCCTGCTCCCGGGACGACCCGCACCCCATGTTCCTCCCGGCGACGATGACCACACCCCTGATACGCCCGGCGAGCGTTGGGTCCAGATCCTCGAGGACGTGTTCAGCCCAGACCGAGCGGTCCTTTGTCCGGAGGTAGCGGCCCGCGATGATCTGGTCGGTGTCGACATCGTTTCCGAGGCAGACCGCTGGCCCGACTCCCTGCATCACGCCACCTCCGGGACCGCAATCTCGCCTGCGAGCGCGCTCGCCGCTGCGGTAGCGACCGATGCGATGTAGATCTCGCCGCCCACACCCATCCGGTTCTTAAAGTTCCGGTTGGCGGTGGAGAGGCAGACCTCGCCCTCACCGAGCACTCCCATGTGCGCCCCGAGGCACGGCCCGCACCCGGGCGGCGCCACCATGCACCCCGCATCCACGATATCGGCAAGGACGCCGGTGGCGATCGCCCGGGAAAGCACCGCCCGGGAGGCGGGGACCACCAGCGTGCGGACCGCCACCTTCCTCCCCCGGACGATGCGGGCGAACCGGGCGAGGTCTTCGTAGCGACCGTTTGTGCAGGTCCCGACAAAGACCTGGTCGATCTGCGTGCCAGCGACCTCCGCCACCTCGCGGACAGTATCCACCCGGTGCCGGATCGCGACAAGGGGCACGATATCTGATAGATCGATATTGACCTCACGCTCGTAGCGGCAGTTCTCCGGGACCTGTGGTGATGCCGAAACCCCATGCTCCGCGAGATAACGGACGGTGGTTGCATCGGCGTAAAACATCCCGGCTTTCGCCCCGGTCTCGACCGCCATGTTGCAGAGCGTCAGCCGCCCGTCCATGGAGACGCCCGCCGCCCCGTCGCCCACGAACTCCAGCGCCCGGTAGGTCGCCCCCTCCATCCCGAGTTTTGCGACGTAGGCGAGGGCGGCGTCCTTCGGCTCCGCGGCGCCGGAGAGCCTGCCCGAGAGCCGGAGCGCGATCGTCTCAGGGACCCGGAACCACGTGCCCCCCGACGCCCAGATCGCCGCCATATCGGTCGCCCCCACCCCGGTGGCAAACGCGCCGAAGGCGCCGAGGGTGCAGGTGTGGGAGTCGGCACCCGCGACGATCATGCCGGGCCGGACGAGCCCTTCGCTCATCACCTGGTGGCAGATCCCCCCGCCGGCGTCAGAGAGCGCGACGCCGGAGGATCTGGCATACCTGCGGAGCTCGGCCTGGAGCGTCGCCGTCGTCCCGGTGTTCGCCGGGACAATGTGGTCGAAGATGAGGTGCAGCCTCTCAGGGTGGGGGAGCCGCTCCACCCCCATCTCACGGAGTGCCTCCCTTGCGAGAACGCCGGTCCCGTCATGGGCGAAGGCGAGGTCGACATCGCGGTCCACGTACTCACCCGCCGGTGCGCCGAGGATCCGCTCTGAGAGCGTGCTCATTGGGGGATTCCCTCCTTTGCCTGCCTGAGGAATCCGCAGAGCACCTCCCGGGTGACGCTGCACTTCCCCTCACTCCTCTGTTTGATCTGTCCAAGCACCCACCGCGCCTGCTCGTCCGAGAGGTTGAAACCGTAGGCATTCGCGATATGCTCAAGCGCCCGCTTCCCGGTGTGCTTCCCGAGGACAAACCGCCGCTCGCCGCCCACCAGTTCCGGAGGGATGGACTCATAGGTCGGCGGGTCTTCGAGGATGGCGGCGATATGGATGCCGCTCTCGTGAGCAAAGGCGTTCTCGCCGACGATCGGTCTGACCTGGTCCGGGTAGATTCCCGAGACCTGGGCGACCAGCCTTGAGATCTCCTGGAGCCTGGAGAGGTCGTAGCGGTCGATGCCGCCCTTCATCCTGAGCGCGACGAGCACTTGTTCGAGCGCCGCGTTCCCGGCACGCTCGCCGATACCGTTGACAGTGGTATGGAGCTGGAACGCCCCTGCGGCTGCAGCAGTGATGGTGTTTGCCGCCGCAAACCCGAGGTCGTCATGACAGTGGATGCAGAGCGGGTGCGGGGCCTCTGCCAGGATCCCGGAGACGATCGCATGGATCTCAAGCGGGGTGAGATATCCGACCGTGTCCGCAAAACTGAGCAGGTCGGCGCCACATTCGGCGCCCCGGTTATACATCTCCACAAGGAACGCCGGGTCGGTTCGTGAGGCGTCCTCGGCCGCGAACCGCACCTGCACCCCGTGGTCGGAGGCGAACTCCACCATAGCGAGGGCGTCCTCGAGCACCTCCTCCCGGGGCCTCCGGTACTTGTGCCTGATATGGAGGTCTGAGGTCGCGATGAAGATGCTGACGATATCCACGTCGCAGTCGAGCGCCGCCTCGATATCGGGCCGCAATGCCCGTGCAAGGCAGCAGACCCGCGCGTCAAGGCCGCTTCGTGCGATAGCGGCGACGCACTCCTTCTCTGCCGGTGATACAACCGGGAAACCGGCCTCGATCACCTCCACGCCGATCTCATCAAGCATCAACGCGATCGCCATCTTCTCGTCACGGGTAAACGAGACGCCGGGAGTCTGCTCCCCGTCTCGCAGTGTTACATCACAGATCTCAATATTCCAGGGTTTCATGGTGTCCAGCCTCAGGGCAGGTGCCTTCGATCACCACCGTGCGGGGTCCCGGTGGGGGGACCAGAACCCGGCGAAGCGCCGCGGTGTCGTCTGCGCTGCAGACGACCGGGTCTGCCCAGGCGATGTAACGAAGGATGTCGGGGACGGGGTGACCGCCGGTCATGCCCATCCGGTTGTTCGCAAGGACGATGCAGAGGAGCGGGAGCTGGCGCTCGTAGACGTCGATGAGGGCGTTTAGCCCCGAGTGCAGGAGTGCGTAGTCGCCGGTGAGCGCTACCCCCGTACCGGTCGCCGCCACGGCGACCGATGAGCCGAGCCCGTAGGAGGCGATGCCGATACGGTAGGGCGGGTTCATCGCGAGGATCGCGCACCCGGCGTCGCAGGCGGCCTGCATGCCCCGATCGCGCAGGATGGCGAGGGCAGGGTGGAACGGGCAGTCCCGGCAGAAGGTCCGGCAGTACCCCCGCGAGGAGAACCTCTCAGGCTCTCCGGTGGGCTCTGGGGGGGCGAGCAGCCGGTGCTCACCGAGGAAGGAGCGGCCGATCTCCCGGGTCCGGGCGAGCACCTCAGGGTCGGCAGGCGGCGGGTAGACCGTGACCGCCCGGGACGCTCCCTCCGCGGGGCCGGTCCCGACCGTGCCGCCGGAGAACCGGTTGAGGGGCGAGGACCGCGACCAGGCAAACATCGCCCTGGTTCCCCGGTCGCTCGCCTGCGCCCGTCCGGCCATCGTGAGCCCCGGGTCTGCGAGGCTTCCTCTCTGGTCGCTCCGGGATGCGGAGGTTTCCGGGACATCCGCGTCCAGGAGGTCGGGGGTGACCCTGACGATAGCCACGCGGGAGAAGGTCTCCGAAGCCTCAAACGCCACCTCGACCGCCGGCGCGAGCGCTTCACCGTCCGGTTCCAGTACCGGAACCCAGGCAATCTCGCCGTAGTAGCGGGAGTCCTGCGTGACGTCTGATGCGACCGCGCGCACGTCGTCGCCGACGACCACCACGACGCCGGCCCGGAGCCCCTGGGCGGTGGCGTGCACCAGCGGGTCCGCACAGGCGTTGAGGCCCACGTGCTTGACCACGACAGCGGCCCGGCGGCCGGCGAGCGAGTCGCCGAGGGCGTACTCGAGCGCCACCTTCTCGTTTGTGGTGATCGCGGCCCCGGTTGCGGCGGCGAGCCCGGAGACCGGGTAGCCGGGGACGGCGTACCAGCGGTCTGCCGACCGCCGGAGCGCGAGCGCCAGCGCCTCTGTGCCCTTCATGCATCCCTCCCCGGCACAAGGTCGCAGCCGGTGCATGCCGCGCACATCGTCAGGGCCCGGCCGGGGTCGAGCCCGGCCTGCCTGAGGATTCGCTCGTGGATGTCATAGAGCCTGAGCATTCGATCGGCGGACGGCCGGGGCCTGCCGGCGAGGGACGCTGCCGGGGTGAGCGGGCGGAGGATAGGGATGACGCCGATCCCGGCAAGGCCCTCGATGACCCGTTCTAGGTCTTCGTCGGTCTCCCCGAGGCCGACAATGACATTTGAGTAGACCCTCCCCCGCCCGAAGAGCGGCACGGATTGCCGCAGCGCCTCCCAGACCGCCTCCCACGAGAGGCCGGGGCACATCTCAGAAAAGAGCGCCGGTGTCGCCGTCTCAATGTTGAACTTCACCTCAGCGACGCCGAGGGCGTGGAGCCGGGCCGGGGTCTCTGGTCCCGGGTATATCGAGACCCCGATGGGGAGAGAAAACGGCAGGAGCGCCTTCACAACGTCGAGGACGTATGCCTCTTCCTCCTCGATTGAGGACGCGACACCGCTCGTGATCGCGATGGCGTCGACCCGGTCGGCCACACTCTCAACCATCCGGGCAATCCCGGCAATCTCCTTCCGCCGCCCCGGAAGACCGGGCACCGGACAGTAGCGGCAGTGGAAGATGCAGGAAGCGCTGACCGTGATGTAGGCCTGGCGGGGGCAGTGGAGCGCGGCGGGCTCGAGCCGGCCGCGGACCCGCTCACCGTCGATGAAGAGGTCCGCCTCTCCCCCACCGCGGTGGACGACCTCGATGGGGCTTGCCTCATCAATGCATACCCGGACCCTTCGAGCGCCGGTGGAGAAGAAGAGTGAGCCGGACGTTCCCGCCGAGGGGCCGGCGGCGGAGCGGGAGACGTACCGATCTATCGGTTCGCCGGAGAGGCGGACAGAACCTGCCTCAAGCAACCGCGCCTTCAGCCGAATCCATTCCATAACGCCAGCGCCTCCTCATACCTCGTATAGAACGGGATCGCCGCCACAGCCCCGATCACGCCCCGGCCGTCCATGACGATAGAGAGGCGGTCGTCGAGGGCGGCAAGGTCGTCGGGCGAGACCTCGCCCATCTTGACGCGGGCGCCAAACCCCTCAAGGGGAGAGGGATCGAATCCCCGCCAGACCGCCATCCCGGTCTCCTCCGAGAGGGTGTAGTCCTCCAGGTAGTCGCGGTAGCGCCGGACCAGTCCGTCCGCATCAGAGGTGGCGAACTCACAGGCGATGGCGACACAGTTCTTTGTCCGGTAGGGGACAGGATAGAGTTGAACGATGGTGTGGGAGAGGTAGCGGGAACGGTCGTCCTCGACGGCCCGGGCGATATTGTGGGCCAGCGTCCAGGTGGCGCCCTCATCCGGGGTATCGGTGTCGTCGACCCCGATAATCACCCGCTCGCGGCGGGGGAGCCAGATGGTCGAGCCAGCGAGCCGCCCCCCGCCGGCGGGATCGCATCTATAGCGAGCGACGCCCGGCGCTGAGGCGCGGCAGATGGATGCCCCCACGCCACCGCCGCCGAGGCCGCGGTAGGTGACGGCAATCTCCTCTCCATCGACGGCGACCGCGGCGATCCCGGCCGGGAAGACAGACCCCTCGAGCGCGAGGTCGGCGCTGCCGGTCAAAAGAATGTAGCGGTTGGTCGCGCCCACGGTCCTGACTGAGTGGACAAGCGGGCTCTGTGCATAGTGGCGCTTCACCCACATCGCGCCGCCGGTGCAGTCAAAGAACTCGATGAGTTCTACACGCTCACCGCTCTCGTCGGCCACTGCCACGATCTGTGGATACTGTATTGTGTAGGGATCAGAAAGTCTCTCCATAGAGACCCGCCGCTTCAACGCCTTTGTTCCCCCAGAGAACAGCGCCCAGCGCTCCTATCCTGCCCTTCCTGGCGTTTGAGTCGATGAACCGGACACCCATCCGTGCGGCCTCTGCCTCAGCCTCATCGACCGTCAGGAGTTCGGTCTTGACCCTTTTCGCATACGGGGACTCCTCCGCAAACGCGATCCCGCGGTAGACGGCGATACCGGCATCATCGCTGACCGCCTGCGACTCGACGAAGTCGCGGACGTACTCGAGGAGCGCATCCACCCTTCCCGGGCGGACCGCGAAGTTCAGGGCGGACCCGACACAGTTGGTCGTCTTCTTCGGCACAGCCGGGTTGAGCTGCACAAGACGCATATCCAGGTACTCCACCCCTTCGAGGGTGCAGGCCTCGGCGCACTTGAGCGCGAGCACCCACGTGGCACCCTCCTCGCGGGTGTCGGTATCGTCGATCCCGATCGTCACCTTCTCATAAAGGGGTGAGACGATCCGCACTTTGCAGGCCCGGGCCCCGCCGATCCGGAGGTCCTCTTCGGAGGGGTACTCTGCCCGAATCACGCCCGGCGCCTGGGGCAGGCAGGCGGCGACACCGACGCCCGCCCCGGCGATGCCGGACCAGGTCGTCACCACTTCGTCACCGTCGACCTCGACCCCCTCCAGCGCCTGTCCGCCGATCTCCCGGCCGGCCGCCCCGAACTTGGCCGGGGATGCGCCCAGCCGGGCGAGCATCGTCATCGTCGTGCCCTCGACGTGGCAGGACTGGATTGCCCCACCCGCCCGCACCCGGTTCGCCGCATCCCACTCGATGGTCCCTCGAGCCCGGCAATGCTCCCGGATCTCAGCGAGCCCGGACTTCTGGTCGACCATGACGAGGTACTTCATCGAGAACAACGGCCCGAACCGGGCCCTGACTTCATCAGGTGTAAGCGAAATCATGATGTCACCGAAAATATCGTTAACAAGATTATCGGTGATATCGATATTTAATGGGATCGATCGTGGCGGTATAAGGGACGTTGCAGGGTGATGGGGCGGGTAAAGAGGGGCATACGTTCCTCGCGATTACGGGCTTGGCCTGCGAAGGAGCATGTGTGGAACGTTTTTCTGTGGCAATCGCCCGGTCTGGAAAAGGGGGGAGGCCGTGTTCATCCGTGCTGCATGAGGCTCAGTACTTTGCTAAAATGTTTGAGCCCGTCCTCAGGAGGGCAAACCATCGATTTCCCTTCGCGCTCTTCGCGCCTTCGCGTGAGATTTCAGCACGGGGGGTAGAGCCTCACGCGAAGCCGCGAAGCCGCGAAATCCAGTTTCCGGGCGCTGAGAACTCACGTTGAGGCGTCACGTGAGGCCGCATCATTGTTGGCTGTCAAAATTAGCGAAGTACTGAGGCTGAGCGTTATGGTGGTTTCGTGACTGCGACTGCTAGGTTGCACTCCAAAACACTATTTCCCCCACAGGCCCGCGGTCAGGACAACACAACAGAAGCGGAAGGATGAGGGGCACTGAAATTTCGCAAAAGAAAAAGAGATTTAGAGGTAGTCCGCCAGGACGTCCGCGAGCTCAAACTTGAACGGCCCGAGGCTGCCTCCAAAGTTCCCGGCGCTGATGAACTTCACGCCCGGCACCTTGGTTGCGGCCCTGATACCCTCAGCCATCGCGGTCCTGATCGCATCCTCATCGACGCCGTCGATGACGATCTCGTAGATCGCCTTGACGCCCTCGGGCACCTTGCTATCCTCGACCTTGTCTTTCAGCGTCGGGCAGTAGGCTTCGTTCGTGCTTGCGCCCATGAACTTGTACTTCTTGCTCCCGACCTTCGAGCCGCTCGCGACAATGCCGCCGGGGAAAGGCGTGATGACACCCGGGACGCCGCTGATGGCATCGACCGCCGCCTGTGCGGCCATAAGGGCGGCCATCTGGTTCTCGCCCATGATGAAGAAGTTGCCGCCGGCAACGCCCTTGACAGCGCCGAACTCCTCCTCGCCGATATACTCGCCCTCCATGATCGGGATGGCCCATACCGTCCTGCCGCCGACCTCGCGCTTCTCCTCATACCCGTCGCCGAAGAAGTGGAGCTTGACCGGGAGCTTCTCCTGGACCTCGGCGACGACGTCAGCGAGCCCGTCAAAGACCGCCGTCGTCGGCGCAGTGAGGACGCACTCGGAGAGGCGCTCTATCACCTGTGTTTTCAGTTTCTTCTTGCTCGCACAGATCATGATCGCATACCCGGGACGCCCGTCAGGGGTCTCGTCGGGGGAGACAAAGCAGTCGATGCCTGCCTCCGCCGGACATCCTATGGTGGAAGTGGCAAACCCAACGGCCTCCACTGCTGCCTTGTATGCCCACTCCTCGGTGACGGCGGTGATAATGGGCCGTGCCACCCAGGTCGGGAACGCCTCTGCATAGGTATCGTCGATAGTAACACCATTCAGTTCCATGGACAGAATACACCTCGTTTGCTACAATGTCACGACGCGGACAGAATAAGGTTTCTTTTTTTCCCGGCGGCGCGGTGGGAGGGAGAAGCCCTCCGGGACCCGGGGTTATTGCCTGGTCCCGGATATGCGGCCCGGGCAGGCGGGCAGGATTCACCGCCGGGTCGGTACCGCGCGATCTCCCTGCCGGCCCTGGCCGGGAAAGGTGGAGCAGGGGGATCTGGCTGCACATTTCGGGTGAGATGCGCTCACATCCCATACTCCTGACGGGGACCGGGCCTTAAGCGCGCACCCCAAAACGATCGCCCTGCGTGAGGGCTGTATGCGGTTACTGCCATGCGGGGCAGTCGACCCGCGCTTGTTCCGGCGGTCGGGTGTGGACCCCCGACATGGGGGAGGAGAATCGATGGATGGAGGAAAGGGTACCGCTCATACCGCGCAGCAGGTACCGGACCCTTCAGCGAGATCGGAATGGAGGTATCGACGGTTTCGGGAGAGATTCGGTCCGATCTCATCAACACCTGGTCGGATTGGCCACCGTTTTTCATCAAAAGGCCTGATTTAAAATTTAAGGGTTTCGGTTTGCCTTCATGGACGGGAATGCGTTTGGGAGGGGTATTTGCGGCATCGGGTTTACACAACAATCTTTTTAATTTATAAAAATTGTTGGATAATCATAGTTCTGGAATATAAGGCTGCCGAATTTCAGAAAGTTTATGTATATTCTTTGACAACTCTGTTTATATCGATTTTTAATCGATCAGATCTGGTGCGTGATAACCATGGCATTCGCATTGCACATCAATATGGAACGATGTACAGGCTGCAACAACTGCGTGGTGGCATGCCCGGTCGACGCTCTCGAGCTCCATACCGAAGATCCGGTAACCAAGGAGAAGATCTACAAAGTCAAGGACGGCAAAGCCATTATCCTCGACTTTAACTCCGAGCTCTGCGCCGGTTGCGGCGTATGCGTCGAGGCATGCCCCTATGAAGTCATCAAGCTTGTAGGACCGTGGGAGAGCCGGGCGAAGGCCCGAAAAGTGGAAGCCTAGGAGTGATACTGAAATATGGCACTGTTTCCAAAGTATTCCAAGACGCGGGAAGGACAGAACGTCATCATGGAGCAGAGGCTCCTGAAGGCGGTCAACAATCTGATCCTGAACGCAGAGACCTGCACAGGCTGCGGCATCTGTGTCGACGCCTGCCCCGAGGAAGCAATCGTGCTCGGACCTGTTGGTGCGACACGCCGTGGGGCAATCGACTATGCCGAACCTGTTGATGTCAACCCTGAGAAGTGTTCGTATTGTGGCGTCTGTGTCATCATGTGCCCCTTCAATGCGATGACGCTCAAGATCGATGGAGAGGAACGGCTCCCGATCCTTGAGAAGGAAGGATTCCCCACATACGACATGGTCACGGTAATCGACGAGGAGAAGTGTGACCGGTGCACTATCTGTGAGGAAGTCTGCCCGAGAGACGCCATCGCCCGTGATGTCCCCGCATTTGAGGGCGGCGATGAGGCCGGCAAACCGCGCCAGTCTGCACTGGAGACCAAGACTACGTTTAATGTCGACACAGAGAAGTGCAACGTCTGCGGCATCTGCGGCGAACTCTGCCCGAGCATCACCGTCGTCCGCAACCCCGCAAACCCCGAGACCGGCAAGATCGAAGGGGATGTCCTGTGGGAGGAGAGCACCTGCGACGGATGTAAGATCTGTGTTGAGGCCTGCCCTGAGGAGGCAATCACCCTCGAGCGCGAGGTCATCAGCAAGAAACTCCCGGGCAAGGTTGATATCCAGCAGGACGACTGTTGCACCTGCACCTGGTGTGTCACATCCTGTCCCACCGAGGCAATCACCGTCGAGAAGATCTTCGAGGGAGATATCGAGATCAACCCTGAGAAGTGTCCCGGCGGCTGTTCGACCTGCGTGGAGGTCTGCCCCTGCAACGCGCTCTACCTGCCCTCCCCTGTCCCTGCAAAGGAGATGAAGGGAGAGATTGAGCCAAACATCGCCATCAACAAGGACTTCTGCATCTTCTGTGGTGCCTGCGTCAACGCATGCCCGAGTGAAGATGCGATCATCCTGCGGCGGACGGGTATCAGGATGCAGGATAAGGATACGGACCTCTTCAAGAGTATCAAGGAGAAACTGCTCACCACGAGGACATCGAAGGTGAAGGAGACCGCTCCCGGAGAGGTAGAGATCAAAGTTCTGGGAGAGGCGCAAGAGGCGTGAGGGATAGCCAATGGCAGTAAAAAAAGATTACAAGGACCAGAAACTCGCTGAGAAGCTTCAGGACAGGAACTACTACGCGTCCGATAGCAACCCGGAGTTTATCAAGGAAGTTGAGAGACTGGGACGGACAGCCGCCCACATGTGCTACCAGTGCGGTACCTGCACCGGTTCATGCCCCTCGGCACCCCGGAGTTCGTATCGTATCCGGTTGTTCATGCGCAAGGCAATCCTTGGCCTCGATGAAGAAGTCCTCACCGACCCGGACCTCTGGCTCTGCACCACCTGTTACAGCTGTACCGACCGGTGCCCCCGCGATCTCGCGCCGACAGACGCGATCATGGCGATGCGGAACCTGGCGTTCAAGCGGGACATCGTGCCGCGCAACTTCCTCAAGACCGTTCAGGCGATCTACAAGACAGGTCACGGCGTCCCGAACAACGATACAAACCGGGCTGCACGTGAGAAACTCGGCCTGGAAGCGGATCCTGAGACGACGCACAAATACCCCGAATACCTGCCGGGTATCAGGAAGATCATGGATCATTACGCGATGAAAGAGAACGCAGACAGAATTCTGGCAGAGGGTGAGTGAAACTATGAGCAACAGACATCAGTACGCATTCTTCCTTGGATGCATCGCCCCGAACCGGTACCCCGGCATTGAGGCGGCGGCCATCAGGACCAGCGCGAACGTCGGCATCGATCTTCTGCCCCTAAAGGGTGCAAGCTGTTGCCCTGCACCGGGTGCGTTCGGTGCGATCGACTTAAACGTCTGGTACGCGATGGCGGCACGCAACATCGTGCTTGCCGAGCAGATGGGTGTGGATATTACTCTCATCTGCAACGGGTGCTACAAGTCGATCTACGAGGTCAACGAAAAACTGAAGCACAACGACGAACTCCGCGACGGGGTCAACGAGGTGCTTGCAGAGATCGATATGGAGTTCAAGGGGTCCATCGACGTCTGGCACCTCGCCGAGCTCTACTACGACCCGAAGATCGTAGGCCTCAAGAAACTCGCCGACAGCGTCACGCGCCCCCTGACCGGTGCGAAGATCGCCGTCCACTACGGTTGTCACCTCCTGAAGCCCGCAAAAGAGCGGCATTTCGGGGACACCGAGAACCCGATGTGGATCGAAGAACTCGTTGCCGCACTCGGAGCCGAGCCGATCCAGTACCGCAACAAGATGCAGTGCTGCGGTGCCGGTGGCGGTGTCCGTGGATACGACCTGGCATTCGCGCTCGATATAACGAACGAGAAGCTGATCAATCTGCAGGAAGTCGGTGCTGATGCACTGACCGAGGTCTGCCCGTTCTGCCAGCTCCAGTATGACAGGGGACAGATCGAGATTGAGGAGAAGTTCGGCATCACCTGGGGGCTCCCGGTCCTGCACTACAACGAACTCCTGGGACTGGCGCAGGGCATGAGCCCGGATGAGCTTGCACTCGACCTCCATGCTGTCAGTGTTGAGCCGTTCCTGAAGAAGATCCTGTGAGGTGCAAGATATATGGCAGAAGTCAAGAAATATGAAGAGCCAAGAATTGGCGTTTTTGTGTGCCACTGTGGTACCAATATCGCGGGCTCAATCGACGTCAAGGCGGTAATGGAGTACGCGAGAACGCTCCCGAATGTCATCGTCGCCGACGACTACCAGTACATGTGCTCGACTCCCGGTCAGAACAAGATCGCGGAGGCCATCGATGAGCAGAAACTGACCGGAATCGTCGTGGCGGCCTGTTCGCCCCGTCTGCACGAGCCCACGTTCCGTAACGCAACCAAGATGGGTGGCTTAAACCCCTTCAGGTTCGAGATGGCAAACATCCGTGAGCAGAACTCGTGGGTGCACATGCACCAGCCCGAAGAGGCCACCGAAAAGGCAAAGGATGCAGTCAGGATCGCCGTAGCAAAGGCGGCCCTCCTCGAAGACCTCATACCGAAGAGCGTCCCCGTAGAGAAGGCAGCGATGGTCGTCGGCGGCGGTGTCGGCGGCATGCAGGCTGCGCTTGACCTTGCGAACGCAGGAATCAAGACCTACCTCGTCGAGAAGACACCTACTATCGGCGGCAGGATGTCTCAGCTCGACAAGACGTTCCCGACGCTGGACTGTTCACAGTGTATCCTGACACCTAAGATGGTGGATGTCTACCGGAACGAGAACATCGAGCTCCTCACCTACACCGAGGTCGAGGCAGTAGAGGGGTACATCGGCAACTTCGACGTGACCCTCCGGAAGAAGGCACGCGGTGTCCTCACCCCTGACGAGGCCACAGCCCGTGGCATCATCGGCGGCGGCTGTACCGGGTGCGGAGACTGCGAGAGCGTCTGTCCGGTCATCAAGCCCAACCCCTTCGAGCTCGGCATGGCCCCCCGGAAGGCTATCTACATCTACCACCCGCAGGTCTCTCCGCTGATCTACACCGTCGACTTCGACGCCTGCGTCAAGTGCGGGCTCTGTGTCGAGGCGTGCGGTGAGGAGAGAAAGGCTATCGACCTCGATGCGAAGGACGAACTCATGACCGTCAAGGTCGGCACAGTCATCCTCGCTACGGGATACGACATCTTCCCCATCGAGAAGAAGTTCGAGTGGGGTTACAAGAACTACGACAACGTCATCACGAGCCTTGAGTTCGAGCGCCTGATCTGCGCATCGGGCCCGACCGGCGGTCACCTTATCCGTCCAAGCGACGGCGTAACCCCGAAGAAGGTCGCGTTCGTCCTCTGTGCAGGCTCCCGTGACAACACCGGAGTCGGCAAGCCCTACTGCTCGCGGTTCTGCTGCATGTACTCGCTCAAGCACGCCCACCAGATCATCGAGAAGATCCCCGGCGCGGTGCCCTATATCTTCTACATGGACATTCGGTCCTTTGGCAAGATGTATGAGGAGTTCTACTACCGTATCCAGAACGAAGGTGCGAAGTTCATCCGTGGTCGCGTCGCAAACATCCTGGAAGACCCGGCGACCAAGAACCTCCACGTCTACGCAGAGGATACACTGCTTGGGCGGCCTATCGACATGGAAGTCGACATGGTCGTGCTCGCGGCCGCAATCGAACCCTCCGCCGAGACTGAGAAGACCCGGAGGCTCTTCGGTGTCTCCTGCTCGCAGGACGGCTGGCTCCTTGAGGCCCACCCGAAGCTGAACCCCTGCGGTACAACCACCGCTGGTGTCTACCTCGCCGGTGTCTGTCAGGGACCGAAGGATATTCCTGACACGGTCGCCCAGGCAGAGGGTGCAGCATCTGCAGCGTCCATCCCGATCCACCGGGGTGAGGTGGAGCTCGAGCCCTACTTCGCCGTCTGTCTCGAGGACAAGTGCGCCGGGTGTGGGCTGTGCATCAACCAGTGCCCCTACCAGGCTCTCTCGCTCGTCGAGAAGGAGGGTCGCACGGTCATGCAGGTCACTGAGGCCAAGTGCAAGGGTTGCGGCACCTGCGGCGGGTTCTGTCCTGGCGGTGCTATCTGGATGCAGCACTTTGCAACCCCGCAGATCATAGCACAGATTGACGCATTCCTGCTCGGAGGTGAACAGTAAATGGCAGACGAGAACTGGAAACCCAAGATCATTGCCATCATCTGCAACTGGTGTTCCTATGCCGGTGCAGATCTCGCCGGCGGCGCCCGTATCCAGTACCCGCCAGATATCCGTGCCGTCCGTGTGATGTGCACGGGCCGGATCGACCCGCTCTTCATCCTGAAGGCATTCCAGGATGGGGCGGACGGTGTGCTGGTCTCCGGGTGTCACTTCGGCGACTGCCACTACCTTGAGGGCAACTACAAGGCAGCCAAGAGGATGTTCCTCTTGAAGAGTGTCCTCAAGAATATCGGTCTTGACGACAAGCGTCTCAGGATGACCTTCGTCTCTGCATCTGAAGGTGCAAAATGGGGCATGGTCATGGAAGACGTCGTCAAGACCATCAACGAGCTTGGCCCAAGCCCGCTCAAAGAGTTTGCCAGATAAATAATAATACAATAATAGACAGGGGATGAATAATAATGGCAATCAGAGTAAATTTGATCACGGGTCGCTCGATCCAGCAGGGGGTGTCGATGGAGGCGGGGAAGGAAAAACCCGCCTACACCGCCGCCTGTGGGATCATTGAGCTGGACCCTGCGGATTTTAAGAAGCTTGGAACTTTCCGCAACACGAACGTACGCGTCACGAGCAAGTACGGCAGTGTCGTCGTCAAGGCGGTCGAGGCAACCCAGGGTCCTCACCCCGGTGTAGCGTATATACCGATGGGACCATGGGCAAACATGGTAGTCAACCCGAACACCTACTCAACCGGGATGCCCACGTTCAAGGGCACACCCGTTGAGGTGGAGATAGCCAAGAACGAACCCGTTCTCGGCTCGCTCGAATTGGTGCGCAAAGGATGCAGGGGTGAACTGGCATGACAAAGACTGTAACTGACGTGGTCTGTCCATTCTGCGGAACGCTCTGCGACGACCTTGAGGTCGTCGTCAGTGATGACGGAAAGGAACTCCTTGAGGTTTACAACGCGTGCGCCATCGGCGCCGAGAAGTTCCTCCACTCCCAGGCAAAGGATCGTATCACCCGCCCCCGTATGCGGCAGGAAGACGGTTCCTGGAAGGAGATCTCCTACGACGAGGCAATCGAGTACACGGCCCGGATACTCACCGAGGCAAAGAAACCCCTGATGTACGGCTGGAGTTCCACAAACTGTGAGGCCCAGTCTGTCGGGTCCGAGATCGGCGAGTATGTCGGGGCGGTCATGGATAACACTGCGACTGTCTGTCACGGGACATCCCTTATTGCAGTTCAGGATATCGGTATCCCGAGCTGCACACTCGGCGAGGTCAAGAACCGTGCCGACCGCATTGTCTTCTGGGGCTGCAACCCGGCTCACGCCCATCCACGGCACATGTCGCGCTACTCGATCTTCCCCAGGGGATTCTTCACCGGCAAGGGTCATACGGGCCGCAAGATGGTCGTCGTTGATCCAAGGGTCACCGATACCGCCCGTATCGCGGATGTCCACCTGCAGATTGAGCAGGGGCGCGACTACGAGCTCCTCGACGCACTCCGTGTGGCGTTCAAGGGGGAGCAGCTCCCTGACGTTGTCGCCGGAATCCCGAAGGAGAAGATCTACGAGGTCGCGGAGACTCTCAAGAGCGGCCGTTTCACGATCATCTTCTTCGGCATGGGTGTGACCCAGTCGCTCGGGAAGAATCACAACATCGATGCAGCCATCGCGGTCACCCGTGACTTAAACGAGTACACGAAAGCCGCCATTATGCCGATGCGCGGGCACTATAACGTCACCGGCTCCGGTCAGGTATGGGGCTGGCAGTTCGGGTTCCCATTCGCGGTGGATCTCTCCCGCGGATTTGCCCGCTATAACCCCGGCGAGACGACCTCGAACGATCTGCTCCGCAGGGGCGAAGTGGATGCCATCTTCGTTCTCGGAAGCGATCCCGGTGCGCACTTCCCCTTCAGTTCGGTGAAGAAGATCTACGACCTCCCCTCGGTCGCAGTCGAACCGCACGAAACCCCGACCACTGAGGTCTGCAAAGTCCATGTCCCGGTTGCCTTCGTGGGCGTCGAGGTGGGCGGGTGTGCATACCGGATGGACAACGTGCCGATCGAGACAAGAAAGGTCGTTGAGCCCCCGGAGGGTATGATGACCGATGAGGAGTTCCTCAGGCATGTCCTTGCGCGTGTCAAGGAGATCAAGGGGGTGTAAGGGATGACAGAATATCTTATCAAGAACGGTTTCGTCTTTGACCCGGTGCTCGGGATCAAGGGAGATGTGGCTGATATCGCCATCAAGGACGGTGTGGTCGTCGAGACTAACGCGGTCAAGAACCCGAAGATCATCGATGCGGCAGGGAAGACCGTCATGGCAGGCGGTGTCGATGTCCACGCCCACGTCGCGGGTCCGAAGGTGAACATCGGCCGCAACTTCCGGCCGGAAGACAAATTATTCAACACCCGGCCCGGCCGCGGCATCGAGCGGATGCAGGGCGGGTTCTCGGTGCCGACCACCATCAGGACTGGTTACAACTACGCCCGCATGGGCTACACCACGGTGATGGAAGCGGCCATGCCGCCGCTCTATGCCCGGCACACCCACGAAGAGATGCGGGATACCCCGATCATCGACCAGGGTGCGTTCCCGGTCTTCGGCAACAACTGGTTTGTGCTGGAGTACCTGAAGAACAACGAGATCGAGAACGCCGCTGCCTACATCTCCTGGCTCCTGCGGGCCACGAAGGGCTATGCGGTCAAGGTCGTCAACCCCGGCGGCACCGAAGCCTGGGCATGGGGTCTGAACTGTGAGAACATTCACGACCCGGTTCCCTACTTTGACATCACTCCGGCGCAGATCGTGAAGGGCCTCATCGAGGCGAACGAGTACCTGGGCCTCCCGCACTCGATGCACATTCACGCAAACAACCTCGGGAACCCCGGCAACTACACGACAACGCTTGATACCTTCAAGCTCTCGGAGGGGGTCAGGCCGAAGAGCAGGTTCGGCCGCGACCAGGTTATGCACCACACTCACGTCCAGTTCCACTCCTACGGGGGCGACAGCTGGGCGAACGTGGAGTCCAAGGCGGACAAGATCATGGACTACGTGAACTCTCACGACAACATCACCATCGACCTTGGTCAGGTGACGCTCGATGAGACCACGACTATGACCGCCGACGGGCCGTTCGAGCACCACCTCACGGCGCTGAACCACCTGAAGTGGGCAAACGCCGACGTGGAACTTGAGACCGGGTCGGGTGTCGTACCTTACATCTACAGCCCGAACATCAAGGTCTGCGCCATCCAGTGGTGTATCGGTCTTGAGCTCGCGCTGCTCGCGAAGGACCCGATGCGGGTCTTCATGACCACCGATCACCCGAACGCCGGACCGTTCATCCGCTACCCGCGTATCATGAAGTGGCTGATGAGCCAGGAGGCACGGGAGCAGCAGATCGATGCCTTCAAGCATAAGGACAAAGTCGTCGCTGCCACCCACCTCGCCGGCATCGACCGCGAACTCGACCTCTACGAGATCGCGCAGATGACCAGGGCAGGGCCGGCAAAGGCGCTCGGCCTCGGCGAGATGTGCGGCGGGCTCGCGCCTGGCCTCGCAGCGGATGTTGCGGTCTTTGACTTCAACCCGAACGGACCGTACGCGCCGGACGATATCGAGAAGGCATTTTCAAACGCAGAGCACCTCTTCAAGACCGGTGTCCAGATCATCAACGACCATGATATCGTGAGCAACGGCAACAAGCGGACGCTCTGGGTGAATGCCAGGGTAAATGAGAACCCACAGGTGATGCGTGACGTCAAGGAGAAGTTCCTCCGATACTACACCGTCACCCTGAACAACTACGAGGTTAGCGGCCACCACTACGTGCCGAACCCGTACGTGATTGAGGTTGATGCCACACAGTGAGGTGTAGAGAAGGATGGAAACTGTTACGCTCACCATAACGAACCAGCCCGGGCTGTTCCTCGAGGCTGACTGCATCAGCCCCGATGCGTTCGCAGGGAAGAAGAGAGAAGAGATCGTTGACCTCCCTGTCTATATTGGAAGGGAGGTGCACCGGCTTGGAGACTTCTTTGAGGTCTCCGGCCAGGCCGGAGCAACCGCGGCAGAGACGAAGGTCGTCGTCAACGGCGACCTCTCCCGGGTCAAGTACATCGGCATGAAGATGACCGCAGGCGAGGTCGTCGTCAACGGCAACGCCGACATGTACGTCGGTGCCTGGATGCAGGGCGGCAGGATCACCGTGAACGGGAACGTTGACGCCTTTGCCGGGACCGGCATGAAGGGTGGCGAGATCGTCATCAACGGCAATGCTGGTAATTATCTCGGCTCCGCATACCGTGGGGACTGGCGGGGCATGGCCGGCGGGAAGATTGTTGTGAAGGGTGACGCCGGAAGCGATCTCGGCACCTTCATGAACGGCGGCGAGATCGTCGTCGGCGGCAACGTCGACGTTCACGTGGGCACCCACGCTGAAGGCGGGAAGATCATCATCAAGGGTGATGCGAAGAGTCGTCTTGGCGGCCAGATGGTGGAGGGTGAGATCTATGTCTTTGGTAACATCGACGTCATGATGCCCGGGTTTGCATACCGGGAGGATGTTGATCTCGAGGTGGATGGTACCAAAGGACGGTTTGCCCTCTACGAGGGTGACCTTGGGGAACGCCACAGAAAGCGGAAAGGCCAGATGATCTACGGGAAGTTGTACCAGCTGGTCAGACCCTGATCTTTTTTTTCCCACCGCGCATCCGGTGTAATAGTGCTATCCTGAGACCGGATGTCATTGGCGACGACCGGGTGTTACTATGTACTATTTATAAATATGACTCATAACACCCACTCGGGGCTGTAATAAACCTTCTCTCTTGTACAATCACTCTTTATTCTGTAGATCTTAAATATTCACCTTAGTTTATATATCCGTTCATAGGTGTAAATAGCAACGCTTATATTACTAGAGAAGGTTACTATCTTTTTGTCCCACAAGGACGTGCACCAGTCACCGTCAGTTACATTCAGTGATCTTTTAGTGTTCAGTTCACAGTTCCAGATTGTATGCACATAGAGGGTAATGGAGGAAAAATTATGGCGAAATTCAAGGATACTATTGACCTGTACGATGATGCAGGCAAACTGTTGAAGAGTGGTGTGCCGCTCGATAAGATCAGCCCGCTGGTCAACCCGGCGACCAGGAAGATCATCGACCTCACCAAGAGGACGATTGCAGTCAACCTGGGAGGCATCCAGGACGCCCTGAAGACCGGAAAGGTAGGAAAGGGCCATGTCCTCGGGCGGGAGATGGATCTTGACATCGTCGGCAACAAGGATGCTGTCATCGGTAAGATCAAGGAGATGGTCCAGGTCCAGGAAGGCGACGACACCAAGATCCGCGAGTTCAGCGGCGGCAAGCTGTTCCTTGTCGAGGTGCCCAGCGCCCGCCTGGAGGCCGCATCTACCTACGATGCCGCGATCACGTCGGTCGCAGCCGCAACCACCTACGCGATCGTCGAGCAGTTCGATGTCGGACCGTTCGACGCGGCTATGGTCAAGGGAGCGGTCTGGGGTGCCTACCCACACACAATGGATATGAAGGGTGCGCTCGTTACTTCGATCCTGAACATCCCCCAGAACAACGAGGGTCTTGGCTACGCGCTCCGGAACATCCCGGTCAACCACGTTGTGATGATGACCAACAAGAACGCGATGGAAGGCGCTGCACTCGCATCCACCTTCGAGCAGGCAGGAATGTTTGAGATGGGTAATGCCATCGGACCGTTTGAGCGTGCCCAGCTGCTCACCTACGCCTACCAGGGCCTGAACGCGAACAATCTGGTCTATGACCTCGTCAAGAAGAACGGGTCGACCGGAACCATCGGTACCGTCGTCCAGAGCCTGGTCGAGCGTGCTATCGAGGACAAGGTTATCACCCCCGGCAAGAAGGGCGGATACTTCCAGTTCTATGACACGAAGGACCCCATGCTCTGGAACGCCTACGCTGCTGCGGGAACCATGGCGGCCACCATGGTCAACTGTGGTGCCGGACGGTTCGCCCAGGCAGTCTCCTCGACGCTCCTGTACTTCAACGACCTGCTTGAGCACGAGACCGGCCTCCCCGGCTGTGACTACGGCCGTGTCATGGGTACTGCTGTCGGGTTCTCGTTCTTCAGCCACTCGATCTACGGTGGCGGCGGCCCCGGTATCTTCAACGGCAACCACGTCGTGACCAGGCACGCAGCAGGCGTCGCCATCCCGTGTGTGGTCGCTGCAGCGGCGCTCGATGCCGGAACCCAGATGTTCTCGCCCGAGAGCACCTCGAAGATCTATGCCGACACCTACGGCAAGGTCGACGTCTTCAACAAGCCGATCCAGCAGATCGCACAGGGTGTGTAAATAACATAGGATACTGATGACTGACGCCATATACCCTCAGGTTCGAATCGTTTCCGCGCGATTCCTCAGGCCCGACACCGTGGAACAACTCCTGAACAGGCTTGTTCAGGTAGGCGGGATCCGTCGGATGTCCATCAATGGACCAAGCCTTCCCGCCACAGTTCCGTACGGCCCGGCACGGGGGAAACCAAACCCCCATCCGGACCGTAAGGCCATCCGCGTCGGAAACCAGGACGTCCAGCTCCAGGTACAGGTCGGAACAATCATCCTGGAGCTTGAGGACGAGTCGTACATCCCGGCCATCGAGGAAGCAGTAGACGAAGTCTTCGCAGAGAAGGACTTCTCCTGCACCGTCCAGCAGGGGCGGTATATGAAGACCCGGCCGTCGATGTCCGACTATGCCAGGTACGGACCTGATGCCGACAGAGAGATTCTCGGGATTGTCGATCCGAGGAGGAAAGACGGCCCCGTTATTATTCAGGGAACCAAGTAACCATGCCTATCGGAAGAGTAACTCAGGTTGTCGACTGCCGCGAGAGCATGGGGATGGGAAAAGGAGGCGGTCTTGCCCAGCGCGGGACCATCTCCGAAGCCAAGTCCCCGGATGTGATCGTGATCGGGATGTCCCCCGGCCGCAGACATGTGACAAAACCGGTCTGCGACATTACCTCCGGTCTCCGGAGGGAGGGGGCACAGTTCTCCGTGACCACGCTCGTCCTGAATGCAGGGAGCGGGGTTCCGGCGGATTCACCAGTCGCGGGTCATGTTCTCGGAGCCTATTTCGGGCTGACAGAGAAGGAGATCGCACAGATTGAGCAGCACAAGGTCGCCATCCTGCACCATGGGAATGTCCGCTCCCATGTGGTGCAGAAGGTCCGGTTTATCCTTGAGCATGCTGACATCAAGGCGATTGTTGTCTCCCAGGTCCCGATTGACTTTGAGGATCTCGCAAAAGAGGGAGTCAGGACAGCAGTGGTTATGCCGCCGCCCGACCGGGTGAAGACGAAAGGTATGGTGATGGATATCGTCAGCGGTGTGACCCGGGGTCAGACGCCAGGCAGGGAGAAATTGGCGGAAGTCGTTCGTGCCGTTATGAGAGTACTAAAAAGCCCAACATGAAGGTGAATGAAAACATGGCATACAAGCCCCAGTACGGACCGGGTACATCCAAGGTCGCCGAGAACCGGCGCAAGCAGATGAACCCCAACCAGAAGCTTGAAAAGATGCGTGATGTGACGGACGAGGACATTGTGATGATCCTCGGCCACAGGGCGCCTGGAGCCGCCTATCCGACGGCCCACCCGCCGCTCGCTGAGCAGCAGGAGCCCGACTGTCCCATCAGGAAGATTGTAACCCCGACGGAGGGTGCCAAGGCCGGCGACCGGATCCGCTACATCCAGTTTACCGATTCGATGTTCTTCGCGCCCTGTCACCCCTACCAGCGGACCTACACCGAGGCCTACCGCTTCCGCGGTATCGACCCCGGAACGCTCTCCGGTCGGCAGATCGTCGAGTGCCGTGAGCGGGACCTCGAGAAGTACGCGAAGGAACTCATCAACACCGAGCTCCTCGACCCGGCGCGCACCGGCATCCGTGGTGCGACCGTGCACGGTCACTCGCTCCGTCTTGCTGAGAACGGCATGATGTTCGATATGCTCCAGAGGAGTGTCCTTGGCGATGACGGCATTGTCCGCTACGTCAAGAACCAGATCGGTGAGCCGCTCGACCGTGCCGTTGCTATCGGCAAGCCCATGGACGAGAAGTGGCTCAAGGACCACACGACGATCTTCCACTCACTCGGCGGCATCCCGTACCGTGACGACAAGGAGTACATTGAGTACGTCCAGCGTATCCACACGCTGCGGACGAAATACGGATTCCTTCCGAAGGAGTGATTAGAAAATGGCAAAGATTGAAAGATCCCAGAAACTGTTCCTGAAAGCCCTCAAGGAGAAGTTCCAGGGACAGGATGTCCAGTCCGACACGGCCGAGTATTACAAATACAACGGTGTCCGCCAGTCCCCTCGTAAGATGGAGTTCATGAAGGCGAGCCGTGCCATCGAGATGGACCGCGGCATCTCCATGTACGACCCCGAGCGCGCTCACCTTGGCGGTATCCCGATGGGTCAGCGCCAGCTGATGACCTATGAGGTCTCCGGCACCGGCGTCTTCGTTGAAGGTGACGACCTGCACTTCGTCAACAACGCTGCCATGCAGCAGTTCTGGGACGATATCAGGAGAACGGTCATCGTCAACATGGATCTCGCGCACCAGACCCTGCAGAAGCGTCTGGGCAAGGAGGTTACCCCTGAGACGATCAACGAGTACCTCCACATCTTAAACCACGCCATGCCCGGCGCAGCGGTTGTCCAGGAGCACATGGTCGAGACCCACCCCGGCCTCGTCGACGACTGTTACGTCAAGGTCTTCACCGGCGATCAGGAACTCGCCGACGACCTCGAACCGCAGTTCGTCCTCGACGTCGAGAAGCTCTTCCCCGCCAAGCAGGCTGAGGCACTCTCTGCCGCTGTAGGGAAGTCCCTCTGGCAGGCCATCCACATCCCGACCGCGGTCTCGCGGACCTGTGACGGTGGAACGACCTCCCGGTGGTCTGCGATGCAGATTGGTATGTCCTTCATCGCCGCCTACCGGATGTGCGCCGGTGAGGCAGCCGTCGCCGACCTCTCGTTCGCCGCAAAGCACGCGGGTGTCATCCAGATGGCCTCGCTCCTGCCCGCACGGCGTGCCCGTGGCCCGAACGAGCCCGGTGGTCTGGCATTCGGTCTCTTCTCCGATATCGTTCAGACGAACCGGAAGTACCCGAACGACCCCGCCAAGGCCTCCCTTGAGGTCGTCGGCGCCGGAACCATGCTCTACGACCAGATCTGGCTCGGCTCCTACATGTCCGGCGGCGTCGGATTCACCCAGTACGCGACTGCGGCCTACACCGACAACATCCTCGATGAGTTCACCTACTACGGTATGGACTACATCAAGGACAAGTACAAGGTCGACTGGAAGAACCCGAGCGCGAAGGACAAGGTCAAGCCGACCTACGACGTCGTCAACGACATGGCAACCGAGGTCACCCTCAACGCCATGGAGCAGTACGAGCAGTTCCCGACCATGAGGGAGGACCACTTCGGCGGGTCCCAGCGTGCCGGTGTCATCGCCGCTGCGTCCGGTCTCACGACCGCCATCGCAACCGGCAACTCGAACGCCGGTCTCAACGGATGGTACCTCTCGATGCTCCTGCACAAGGACGGCTGGTCGCGTCTCGGCTTCTTCGGCTACGACCTCCAGGACCAGTGCGGGTCTGCAAACTCGCTCTCCATCCGGGGCGACGAGGGTGCTATCGGCGAGCTGCGTGGTCCGAACTACCCGAACTACGCGATGAACGTCGGTCACCAGGGCGAGTACGCCGCGATCGTCGGCGGTTCTCACTACGGGCGCGGCGACGCGTGGTGCTTCGACCCGCGTGTGAAGATCTGCTTCGCCGACCCGGCCCTGAAGTTCGACTTCGCCGAGCCCCGCCGCGAGTTCGCGAAGGGTGCAATCCGCGAGTTTATGCCTGCCGGCGAGCGTTCGCTCATCATCCCGGCAAGGTAATCCCAAAACAACTTTTTTTTATTTATCGTAACTCAGAATGACTAAAAAGACGATTCCAGCCGATTTTCCATATTTCGTTGCGATATCGACGCAACTTTTCGAAACCTTTAATTAAGTCATAAACAACTGTTAAATGAACCAAAAAGGTTTTGAACGTATACTCTGGTGCGATGCGCACCGAGGGAGGATGCTGAATGGAAGAGATTATATTTGGCATCGGCATTACCGCATTGGCAGGTGCTCTTGCAACCGTAGCCGGCGCTGCGGAGGATACTGAGTCTGATATCGGATCCCAGGGAGATCCGAACTCACAGGTTCAGCTAGCCCCGCAGATGGGATATATTCACCGCATCTTCAACAAGGCGATTGCCGGTGAACCCCCAGCGTACGGTCTCTGGGTTGCATTGGGAGCAGGCCTTGCCTGGGCATTTATGGCGATGCAGATAAACCCGATTCTTGCAATCGTACTCGGGAGCGCTCTTGCGGTCTTCGTGCAGGGCGTTTATGCGACAACCGCATATCTCGGTCGTACTGCAAGTCTCGCCAAGTTCGAACAGCCGGTCTACATCGATATCTTAAAGTCGATGACGACCGTGACCATGGCACACGCGTTTGTAGCGATCTTCGCCACCGTCGCGATGTGTCACCTGATCATCAGCGCACTCGGCCACCCCTTCCCGCTCCCACTGCTGGGTCTTGTTTGGGGTATCGCGCTCGGTGCAGCCGGATCTGCAACCGGTAACCCGTTCTACGGAAAGGAGCGGCAGTACCAGGAGCAGAAGTTCGGAGCCGGAGTCCCGATCTCCGCGTCCGGTAACATCGTCCGCTACGCCGAGGCCGGCCAACGGAACTCGCTCGACAACGGTTTCTTCAGCGCCAAACTCGGCGGCCCCGCGTCGGGTATCTGTTTCGGCCTGATCGTCTTCTTCGAACTCTGGCGTACCGTGGTCTTCGAGCCGCTCGCCGCCGGATGGGGAGCGGTCATCGTCGGCGTCATCGTGATCCTGATCTTTGCCATCATCGACCGCTACATCGAGGTCTGGGCAAGGAAGACTTTCGGCCCCTACGTGGCCCCTGAGGAGGCATCATCATGAGTGCACTCGGTGGACCAGCACAGACTGCAGGCGTCCAGTCCCCGACAGGGATGGGCCTCGCAATCAGCATCATTCTTATCATCGTCGCGCTTGCGCTTGCCTTCTTCCTCGTACAGATGGCCGGGCTGCTCGCACTTGTCGGCATCATCATCGGTGGCGTCCTGATTGGATTCGGCGTCCACTTCGTCCCGGTCGGCGGCGCGCCCGCTGCGATGGGACAGGCGCCAGGTATCGCGACCGGTGTGGCGATGCTCGCCGCCGGTGCCGGGCTTGCAGGCCTCTTCGGCGGCGCATGGGCAGCCCCGCTCGGATTTCCACTCGCCCTTGCAGGCGGTGCGATCGGTGGCGGCCTCTTAATGGCAATCACCTGTACGATGGTCAACGTCATCTACATCTTCGGCATGGGTATCCCGGCAGCTTCGGGTAAGGTCGCAAAGGACCCGATCACGGGCGACACCTTCCCCGAGTACAAGAGCCAGGGTACCGAGGGGCACGGCCTCCCGTTCGTCTCCTGGGTTGGCGGTGTCGTCGGCGGTGCACTTGGCGGTCTCGGTGGAACGCTCATCTACCTTGAGCTCCTCGATATCTACCAGGCACAGATGCCCGCGCTCCTGGGTGCAACGGTCGAGCAGATCGCGCCCATCGCTATCTCTCTTGCCGGTGTCTTCGCGGTCGGCATGTTCCTGATGAACGCCGTTCTTGCCGCGTACAACATCACCGGTACGATCGAAGGGCCGCACGACCCCAAGTTCAAGAGGTTCCCAAGAGCAATCATTGCAGCCGCCGCGGCATCTGCTGTTGCAGGCATCTTTGCAATCGGGCTGCTCGAACTGGTGGGGGTGTTCTAGATGACGGTAAAAATTGAAGTCGGAGCAGGCGGCATTCCGCACAACCAGATCGTGATCTACGGTCTCGTGGGGTCGCTCGTCCTCATCTACCTGACATACCTGAATCAGGTCACCGGCACCGAGTACTTCGCATTCTTCGGCGGACTGGCCTGCGTGGTCGCGCTCCTCTGGGGTGCCGACACGATCAAGCATCTCTGCAGCTACGGTCTTGGTACCGGTGTTCCGTCGGCAGGTATGATCGCGCTCGGGTCTGGTGTTATCGCCGCGCTCTTCGGAGCCACGACCGGCGTGTTTGCACCAATCGTTGCGCTCATCGTCGCTGCGATCATCGGTGCGGTCGCCGGGTTGCTGGCCAACCACGTGGTCCGGATGGATATCCCGGTCATGGTTATCTCGCTGACGGAGCTTGCGATTGTCGGTGCGATAACGGTGCTCGGCCTCGTTGCCATGGTCGGCGGGACGTTCAACTTCCTGGACCTGGTCACCGGAACGACCGTCATCCTCGGATTCGCTGTTAAGAGCTACGAAGCCTCCGTCATCGGCGGCAGCATCGTCGCCGTGATCTTCATGCTTGCTGCAATCGCGATCCAGCACGCGTTCAACGCCTGCCTTGGACCCGGGGAGCAGCAGGACCGGACGCTCATGCTCGCCGCTGAGTGCGGGTTCCTCTCCATGATCCCGGTTGCGGTCATCTCGTTCGCGTTCATCGCGTTCATCCCGGCTCTCATATCGCTGCTGGTCTCGGTCATCGGGTGGGCTTACACCTACGCTGAGTACATCAAGCTCTCGAAGCGTGACGCCTACGCCTGGCTTGACGCGAAGCCGATCCTGGAGCCCAAGGGAGGTGCCTAGATGGCATACATTCAGGTACTGCCCGAGTACGGGCTGGTCGTTGACCCGATGGTCGGTGTTGTTACCACCGCCGGCGTCTCGTACACCCCCGTGATCGAGCAGGTAGCAGAACTTGAGAAGATCACTGACGATCTGGTCGGCATGCTCTCTGGGGAGGGCAACTTCCTTGCGTCGTTCCCGAACAGGGATGGGGTCCTCAAGATCGCTGGAGGCGTGACCGCATTCTGGTATGGCATGGCAGTCGGTCTTCTGGTTGCCGGTGTCATCGCATTAGGACTGCTGTGAGGTGAATAACATGGTTGAGAAGAAATCACCGGCCAGTGGATGGCCGATAGTTCAGGGCGACTTCCATACAGGAGATGCACAGAGTTGCGTCGGCGTCGTCACCATGGGATCCCACCTCGACGAACAGGGCATCTGTGACGCCGGAGCGGCTATTGCCGGGTCCTGCAAGACCGAGAACCTGGGTATCGAGAAGATCATCGCAAACGTGATCTCGAACCCCAACATCAGGTTCATCCTCTGTTGCGGCACTGAAGTCAAAGGTCACCTTTCCGGCCAGAGTTTCATGGCGCTGCATGCCGGGGGTGTCTCCGGCGGGAAGATCGTCGGGGCAGAGGGTGCGATCCCGTTCATCGAGAACCTCTCCGATGAAGCGATCAAGCGCTTCCAGGACCAGGTCGAGATGGTCAACATCATGGAAAGCGAGGATATGGGCACCATCAAGGCCAAGATCGATGAACTCAAGGCCAAAGACCCTGGTGCGTTCCCCGCAGAACCCATGATCGTCGAGGTCAAGGAAGCAGGCGGTGCAGGCGCTGAAGAGGTAAGCGGCGAAGTACAGCCGCTCTCCGGCGAACTGGCACTGGTACATGCACGGATGAAGATCATCGAGCAGATGGTCACGGACATCGGCTACCGCAACAGGTTTGCCGCCGGTGTCTACTCGGGCAAGATCGAGGGTCTCATGATCGGCCTGATCGTCTCGTTCGTGATTCTGGGATTCATCTTGCTGGGGTGATATAGATGGCAGAAGAAGGTATACAGACAGCAGGCCCCATCCGGATGACAGCAATCAACAGAATGATGGACTCCATCCGGTACAAGGCACAGATCCTTGCCCGCACGACCAAACTTGAGTCAGGTATTATGGGCTCGGGGATCCTCGGATTCGCAATCGGGATCATCGTCGCCATGCTCCTGATCGTGATTCCGGTGCTGATACTGGGGATGATCTAACATGGTTGAGAAGAAATCACCGGCCAGTGGATGGCCGATAGTTCAGGGCGACTTCCATACAGGAGATGCACAGAGTTGCGTCGGCGTCGTCACCATGGGATCCCACCTCGACGAACAGGGCATCTGTGACGCCGGAGCGGCTATTGCCGGGTCCTGCAAGACCGAGAACCTGGGTATCGAGAAGATCATCGCAAACGTGATCTCGAACCCCAACATCAGGTTCATCCTCTGTTGCGGCACTGAAGTCAAAGGTCACCTTTCCGGCCAGAGTTTCATGGCGCTGCATGCCGGGGGTGTCTCCGGCGGGAAGATCGTCGGGGCAGAGGGTGCGATCCCGTTCATCGAGAACCTCTCCGATGAAGCGATCAAGCGCTTCCAGGACCAGGTCGAGATGGTCAACATCATGGAAAGCGAGGATATGGGCACCATCAAGGCCAAGATCGATGAACTCAAGGCCAAAGACCCTGGTGCGTTCCCCGAAGAGCCTATGGTCGTCGAGGTCAAGGAGGCGGGCGGCGGTGCGGCGGAAGTGGCCGTTGCAGGCGTAAACCCGCAGTTCCTTGAGATCGAGGAGCGGCTCAACGCTATCGAGGAGAGGATCGAGTTCGTCGATGCTGAGATGGCCCAGCGCGTCGGAAGGAAAGTAGGGCGCGATATCGGCATCCTGTACGGACTGGTTGCAGGTTTAATTGTATTCATGATGTTGTTGATGTTACTGCCCAAATTGATTGGGTTCCTGTAAGGAGGATTGACGAATATGTTCAAGTTCGAAAAAGAACAGACGGTACACGACTTCAATGGTACCATGATCGGCGGGCAGCCTGGAGAGTACCCGACCGTGCTCGGTGCATCCATCTTCTACAACAAGCACGAGGTTGTGCTGGATGACCACACCGGAAAGATCGACAAGCCCACGGCAGAGGCGCTCTGGAACCGCTGCCAGGAACTTTCGGATATCACCGGCATTCCGCACTTTATCCAGATCATCGCGGAGTATCCTGAGGCCTTCGATAGCTACATCGACTGGTTCTGTAGCATCGATGACAAGACTGCGTTCCTGATGGACTCTTCCGTCCCGACGGCGCTTGCTCATGCATGCGAGTACGTCACCGAGGCTGGTGTTGCGGACCGTGCGATCTACAACTCGATCAACGGCTCGATCACACCCGAGAACATCGAGGCGCTGGCCAAGAGCGACGTGACTGCCGCGATTGTCCTCGCCTTCAACCCTGCAGACCCGTCGGTCGCCGGCCGTGAGAAGGTTCTGGTCGAGGGCGGCGTCGCCGGTCAGGAGCTCGGGATGCTCGAGATCGCGGAGAAGTGCGGCATCACCCGTCCGATCCTCGATACCGCGGCGACCCCGCTCGGTCTCGGGTCCGGCGGCTCATACCGTGAGATTCTCGCCTGCAAGGCAATCCACGGTCAGCCGACCGGCGGTGCATACCACAACATGACGGTCTCCTGGACCTGGCTGAAGCGGTGGAAGGGAACGAAGAAGACTCCCTCACAGCAGCTGGCCGGCCTCGAGGGCAAGGATGCCCTTATCGAGCAGCTCACACGCCACTATCTCGGCGGTACGGACGGACTGCGCCAGGCGGCCTGGTCCGCACCTGATATCGGGTGCAACATGATTGCAACCACGCTCGGTGCAGACCTGATCATGTACGGCCCGATCGAGAACGTCGAGGCGATGATCACCGCACAGGCCTATGTCGACATCGTTGTGCTGGAAGCAGTGCGCGACCTCGGTATCGAGCCCCAGGTGGACACCCACCCGCTGTTTAAACTCGTCTAAACCAAACCCTTTTTTTTGTCGCCCGGTTCTCGCCGTGGCTGACCAGTTTTTGCGCGGAACCACCTTTCTGCAGGGACACCGCTCTCTGCGTGATCACGCGCCGGAAAACCGGGCGAACCGGATGACTACTGGTTCTCTCTAAAATGTTACACGACGTTGCCTCACGTGAAGCCTTGAGGCGACGCGAAGAGTAGGGGTTTGGGCAATGGGAGAACCCTGGCTCTGTCCCATCACGCGCGAGCATGGCTCCCTTTAGGGAGAGGGGGCGAGCACCCTCCCCGGCCCCCACCTCGTGGCGAAGAGCCGCCACGGTCCACTGCCCTGGGTTGGCCCGGAGAGAGGTCGTTTCATCCGTGCCGCCTCTTGCTATGGGGTTATTCAGGTGCCCTGCAGCACTAACGTGAGGAGTCTTTTACCCCATCTCTTTGTAAATCTGTTTGATTTAACGAACCAATTTTAGTAAACATTATACATTGTCCCGCCCCATAACAAAACATCAACGCTATGAAGCTGATTACCGTTGCAGGCCCCCCGTCTTCGGGGAAGACCTCTGTGATTCTCAAGACCATCGCAGCCCTTGGACTACCCAAAGGGAGCGTGGGTGTTGTGAAGTTTGATTCGCTCACCTCCTTTGATTACCAACGCTATGATGAACAGCAGATACCTAACCAGACCGCTTTTGCCGGAAAGATCTGTCCGGACCACTTCTTTGTCAGCAATGTTGAAGGGGCGGTAGAATGGGGTATGAAGAAGGGGTTGTCGGTCCTTGTCACAGAGAGTGCAGGTCTCTGCAACCGGTGCTCGCCATACGTGAACGGTATTCTGTCGGTTTGCGTCATCGACAATCTCTCCGGTGTCAATACGCCGAGGAAGATCGGTCCGATGCTGAAGTATGCCGATATCGTCGTCGTCACCAAAGGCGATGTTGTCTCCCAGGCGGAACGCGAGGTCTTTGCCTTCAATATCCGTGAGGTCAACGCATCGGCAACTGTTCTCTTCGTCAACGGGATTACCGGCCAGGGAGCGTTTATGCTTGCCCGCTACTGGCAGGACGCCCTTGATATCCAGACGCTTCGTGACCGCAACCTCAGATTCACCATGCCTGCCGCCATCTGTTCGTACTGTACCGGCGAGACCCTCATCGGAGAGATGTACCAGATGGGGATGGTCAAAAGAGTGGAGTTTGACGATGCATGAAAGCCCTTGATTATGCTGCAGAGGTTTCTGCCGTGCCACTTGGTGATATCCTTCGCCGGTACCCTCTTGCGGCCGATTACCTTGCCAACATGCGGCTCGATGGGGTTGATGAGACCAAAACGCTCCCTGAGGTTCTGGAGGATGTCGATGAGGATATGCTTGAGGAGTTCGGGCTTGACCGCGAGGAGGTCATATTCCACTTCTGTGCATTTCTTGCGGCATTTTCCCCGGTGAAGGGTTCTGTTGAGACAATCTCCTCCATCACGATCCTCGGCGGGCGGGACAAGGCGGGAAAACCCGAGATGGTCGAGCTGACCATACCACCCGGCGAGGTCGTCAGCATTGTCGGTCCTACCGGCTCAGGAAAAAGCAGGCTGCTTGAGGATATTGAGTGTCTTGCCCAGCGCGATACGCCGACCGCACGGCAGATCCTCATCAACGGTTCGGTTCCTGATCTCGATACGAGATTCTCCGCCGGAGGAAAACTGGTGGCCCAGCTCTCGCAGAACATGAACTTCGTCATGGATCTAACCGTGCAGGAATTTCTGGAGATGCATGCAAAAAGCCGGATGATCTCTGAATCCGCAGCGGTTGTGGAGACGTGTTTTGCGGTTGCCAATTCTCTCGCAGGTGAGAAATTTACGCTTGATACGAAGGTCACCCAGCTCTCCGGTGGGCAGTCGCGGTCACTGATGATTGCCGATACCGCTCTTTTGAGTTCATCCCCGATCATCCTCATCGATGAGCTCGAGAATGCAGGAATTGACCGGCGGGAGGCGATCAAGCTCCTCGTCGGCAACGAGAAGATTGTCCTCATGTCGACGCATGACCCGCTCCTTACCCTCCGTGCCGATAAGCGGGTTGTCATCAGAAACGGCGGCATCGCAAAAGTGATTGAGACGACTGCAGAGGAGGAAGAGGCGCTTCATAGGATTGAGGCGATTGATTCCGCCCTCCTCGATATCCGCAACCAGCTCCGGGGAGGAGGGGTTGTCACAAAAGAGAGCATTCCGGATTTTCAGGAGAGATAATGCATGTGGGAATTGTATGATGCATTGATTGAGGAGATCCCGGACGACATCATCGTCGATGATGTTGTCGTCGGCGGGGAGATGACGTATGTTGAGGCAAACGGCTGCATCGGTCTTACAGCATACCGCGATTATGTCCAGCGTGCCCCGATGATGACCGGAAACAGGATCGGAAGGCCGTTAAAAGAGGTGGCCGGGTATGTGAAGTCCTGGAATTTTCGGGAAGCGTCAATCGGCCAATCGGCGATCAACGCGTGGTACAATCATCCCGATACTGCCAGAAGAGCAGGAATCGAGATTGCAGAAAAGAAGCGGGTTGAGGAGCGGTTAAAAGACCCCTTCATCAAGTCCCAGAATCTTGTGAAGGGTAAGAAGGTCTGTGTTGTCGGCCACTTTCCGTTCCTTGAAAAACTGATCGCCCCGGTCTGTGACCTGAGTATTGTTGAGTGGGACCCGCAGGAGGGAGATTACCCGTATTCTGCCTGTGAGTATCTGCTGCCGGAATGCGATTATGCGTTTCTGACCTGCGCCGCCATCGGCGACAAGAGTATGCCGCGGCTCCTTGAGCTCTCGGAAAACGCGAAAGGGGTGACGATCGTAGGTCCGGGAACTCCCCTCTCTTCAGTATTCTTCGAGTATGGCGTGTCTGATCTGTCGGGTTTTGTCGTAACCGATGTTCGACTCGCCAAACGGATCCTTGCAGGAGCGGAAAGCCAGAGGATCTTCGGGGCGGGGATGAAGGTGGAGTATCTTCGGGCCGGGGTTTGAGGGGGGTTGCGGCGCTTTTCCCAGTACTTCGATAAAAGTGCTGAGCAAAAGGAGCAGGTGCCGGGCAGCGATGGCGATGCCTGATGGAGAGCCGTGTCCCGAAAATGAGCCTGGACCCTGTTCATCGAGGCTAAAAAGGGCATGGCGCCAGCGATGAGGGAAGGTATTACGGATCGAATATGGATCTGGAAGGAGCTCTTGACCTCATTTTCAGTTATAACTTAGAGCACTACCTGGACAGGAGGGTCTGTCGATACCCTATAACCAATTCTGGAGCTGTTGGAGTGATCGCCCCCCTGGAAAATGCCCGTATCACCCTTGCCCGCTGCTGATCACGTTTTTTCGGCGCTCATAGGGCCGGGGTGTGATCTTCAAGGCAACCCGGGGAAGAGGGGTAGATCTCGTCCAGAGTGCGTGCCCGAGAGTCCTCAAAGACCTCGTCGGCGTACCATTTCGTATCAAAGGCCAGGAAACTCATAAGGATAGGGATGGTATCGTTCCCTTTCTCCGTAAGCTCCCATTCAACGACCCGCGGACATTCCCTGACGATCCCCGCCCGGATGAACCCGGCCTCCTCAAGTTCGCGCAGCCACATGATGAGGACACGCGAGGTCAGGCCGGGAAGAGAATGCCGGATCCGGTTGACTTGATTTACGTTCTGGAGCGGGCGGCCGACGGCGGTGTGCAGGTACGATCCGATCTCCGCCGTCCGGCGCGGCGCCTGGTTCGAGGCTGTGGTGGCTTAGTTTTGATCTGGAACCGATCGGAGAGGTCCGACGTGTAGATGCGTGTCACAGAAAAGGTATATAGAAGAACGTTGATGTCTCCATTGTGGATGCCGAAATCGGTATCGCGAGATGCGCGGGGTCGCCCATCCACGGTTCACGGCCGGATGACGCACCCCGCATGCCCGGAGGCAAAAGGAATGTACACATTCCGTGTACTTAAACATGTCCCTCTTCTGCCTCCGGGAGAAAGCGGAGGAAATGTCAATGAATGGAAAACTAGGAATGCGAGCATTCTCCCTACTCCTGGCACTGCTGCTGGTGAGCGTGGGGGTTGTGTCTGCGGTGAGTGCAGAGAGGGTAGAAGATGTATCGCGGGGTTGGCTCGATACGTTCGATCACTGGGTTGGGCCGAGAGATATGTCAGAGTATACTCCGGTCGTTGAAACCCCGCAGTGGGTTCCGATCACTGAGGAGAGCGCACGGCAGCATCCCGGAATGATCGCTCTGGACCCGGAAAAGGCGGCAGAACTTCAGGAAATCGATGCGATCGGTGCAGATGTGGTTCCGGTCTCACCCGGTAAAGTTTCGTTGACACTAAAGCATGAGAGCGTAGAGCGCGAAAGCAGCGATTCCGACACCACGGATTCGATACCGGACGTGAGAATGACCCAGGGAACGATTATCTGGTACTGGACACAGGACACATGGGTCTCCCACGAGATCACGATCCATAACTACGATTATTCTGTAGTGAGTGGGACGGTTATCTTCTGGTCGCTTGAGGATAACTACGGGTATGGCGTACCGTTCTCGGGTCTCGCACCGGGGGAGGACCTCAATGTAATGGTTCCATTCAAGGTTTCCGCGCAGAATAGTTCTATCGGAGTGAAACCGATAGCAGTCGCGATCACAGTTGATCCCGGCGGTATTACGTCATGGATCGAAAGAATGCCTATCGATGCCATAGAGAAGTACAACAACGATGCGTCGCATCTCTTCGATCCTGGCGGCGGAGAAAATCTCGAAACGAGCGATCTGTACCATTTCCCGTTCAGTGAGGGGTATAGGGTACTATCCGAAGCAGCGCGGGCGGCTGATGGTACGACAGAGCCGTATCAGTCTGCCTACGAAATAATGCAACGGGTTCATGATATGATGGAATATAACAACGAAACAATGTACGTTGAGTATATATTTTCTGATCTGTATACCCTAGATCATCCGTCTCCCATAAATGGAAAGTATCAAGGGGTCTGCGATGAGTATGGGACCCTGTATACCGCCTTCACCCGCGCACTGGGCATCCCGACGCGGTTCCTATCGTTCACCATGGAACTGCCTTCCGGTAATATAACAGGGCATGCCATTGCAGAATCGTGGAACGGAACTACCTGGGTTCACTCGGATCCGACATGGAATGTATTTGACAATCCCCAGGTTTACAGGGCGGCGGGCAACGATCACATCAACATTACCGTCTATGGCGATGCCGACGACTCCTATTACACAGAGGACCCGAACGACCCGACCGGCGACGGCATTCTCCGGTACGAAGATTTCAGAACACAGATTCTCCTCGGTGAGGTTCCGAGGTACAATTAACCTTTTTTTATGACGAGAAGTATCACCCTCCTGGCGCTCGGGCTCATCCTTGCGGCGCTCGTCTGCAGTATCCCTGCAGGTGCGGTCGTGACACCCCTCCCCGGGCAGGGAAACCAGATGGAAATTCTGTTTGGGGTTCACCCGAACGCGAAGACCAACGAGACGATCACCGCGTTCATCGCTGAACATGGGGAGATCTGGTGGCATGAGAGCACGTACAACCACACGCATGAGTACGTGTACATCGTGCCGGCGAACGACTGCGAAGAACAGCTCGTCTATTTAAACAGGATTAGAGCCGACGAGCACGGCGGCGAACAGTCCATCGGGCAGATCTGGATTATCGGCTGCGATGAGGCGCTGCCCCTGGCCGCGGAACTCACCTTCCCGAAGATTTTTGCGAAGTATCCGGCGCTCAGCGATGACGGCGGAGTGCGGTCGTACGTTGAGAATCAATCCCCGGGCCGGTACGAAGAGTTCAAGACCGGGCCTTCTCGGGCGCAGGTCTGTTTCATCAACGATACGGGGGTTTTCACGGAGTACATCGTCGACCTCTCGGGCGGAGAGATCATCTCCACGACGTACGTCTCGGAAGAGGACCTGCCGGTCAACAAGTCCGCAGCAACGGCGCAGGCCTTCTCCGGGAAGCCCCCGGACGCCCGTGTCGAGAATATCGTGCTACGGGCCTACGATGACAC